>Ga0209358_10003508_pt1 | contig 11564 bp, 10 predicted proteins | sample LauGreFa1BDMLBSN_2_FD_187574 | JGI IMG/M metagenome (GOLD analysis project Ga0209358, IMG submission 187574) | Freshwater lake microbial communities from Lake Michigan, USA - Fa13.BD.MLB.SN (SPAdes) (version 2) | ecosystem: Environmental > Aquatic > Freshwater > Lake | place: Lake Michigan, USA...
ACCTTTTAAAACATCCAACTGCGTTTTTGCCCATTTAAAATCGCCAGTATAATAATAAGCTTTTGCCGTTTTAAATTTAGCATCAAAACCAATCGCATCATTTTTATAATCGCTATAAACTTGTCCGTATAACAAAACAGACTCCCAAACATCTCCTGTAAATAATAAAATATCGCCTTTAACCAACTTAGCTTGCGCTTTTTCCTGCGGTTTAACCATGGAATTTTTTAAAACATCATCTAACAAGTTTAAAGCATCATTATTTTTTTTAATATGAAAAGCCAAAATTGTAGCATAATCAATTTGTAACTCGGCAGTTTGCTCGTTTAAACCCAACTCTTTTAAAGCTTTTTCATAAGCCATTCGAAGCATAACTATATCGTTTTCCTGTAAAATATTTTTAGATTCTACTTTTTGTTTTAAAACCTTTACCAATTCAATTTTAGATAAACGGTGGTAAAAATTATCTTTATTTTCGATTAAATAATTGTATGCAGTAATGGCAATATCAAACTGTAAATTATTACGCGCCACATTGGCTAAATCGAAAATTCGCTTACCTTGCTCGGCATTTCGTTTATCCAATGCAATGGCATAATCATAGGCACGATTAAAATTTAAATCTTGCAAATACATCCAAGTAAGCAATTCTAACAATGCCGTTGAGTTGGGGTGCGATTGTATTTTTTTCTGAATATTTACAAAAATAATCTGTTTAATTGAACCATCGCTATCATCATATAAATAAGTAGATATGGCATTTTGAACAGCTTCTAAATAATCATCGCCATAATTTAAAGCCGATAATAAAGAAGTTATCATCATATCATATTTTTGTTGGGCAAAATATAACTCTGCCAACTCAAAGGAAAACGAATACATTTCTTTTAACACCTTTGCTCCTTTGGTGTAATATTCCTCCAGCCAAGTGTAATATTTGTAGGCTAATAATTTATTACCAACCTCTATTACTTTAAACTGATTATCAGGAAAATTTTTGATTAATTCCTTAAAAGTTTTATCAGCAGATTTGACATCTTTTTTTAAAACTAATAAATGAATTTTATCCACGTTTAAAGCTTGGTTTTGAGAATGATTTCTAAGCTGTTTATCCACCAACTTTAAACCTTCGTTATACTTATTTAAAAAAATATACGATTGTAATAAAGTTTCATAAACCCTTTGCTCTGTGTTAGTTTTATATACCTTTTCCAACTCTTCTATAGCTTCGGTATATTTTTGTTCCGAAAAAAATTGATAACCCAATTCCTTATTTTGTGCAGTTAATTTTAAAACACACAAAAACAGTAAAAGCGAAAAAAATACGAATTTAAATTTATGATTTAACACCTCCAATGTTGATTTTAAAACTCTAATCTACATAAAAAATCTGCAATAAATCCGAATTTATATATTTTTTTAATAGTTAGTTAAATTCATAATTGTTATTTTTGAAAAAATTTGATTTATGGCGGGTAATATTTTTGGAAATTTATTTAGAGTGAGCACTTTTGGCGAATCGCACGGAAGAGGCGTTGGTGGCGTTATTGATGGTTGTCCGGCTGGATTAAAACTAGATTTAGAAGCAATACAAACCGAATTAGATAGAAGAAAACCCGGACAAAGTAAAATTGTTACTCAACGAAAAGAAGGTGATGTTGTAGAATTTTATTCGGGTATTTTTGAAGGTTATACCACAGGAACTCCTATTGGATTTTTAATCATTAACGGTAATCAAAAATCAAACGATTATGATCATATCAAAGATAAATTCCGTCCTTCTCATGCAGATTTTACATTTCATGAAAAATTTGGTGTAAGAGATTACAGAGGAGGAGGAAGATCATCAGCCAGAGAAACCGCTGCACGAGTAGTTGCTGGCGCTATTGCCAAACAATTTTTAGCAAGTAAAAACATCGAAGTTAAAGCGTATGTATCACAAGTTGGAGCTATTGTATTGAACAAAAGCTATAAAGAATTAGATTTAATTACCATTGAAGACAATATTTTACGTTGTCCCGACCAAGAATTGGCAGAAGTAATGATAAATAAAATTATGGAAGTTCGTAAAAATGGAGATACTATTGGTGGTGTTGTGGATTGCGTAATTAAAGGAGTTCCAAGTGGAATTGGCGAGCCTGTTTTTGATAAATTACACTCCGAGCTAGGTAAAGCCATGTTAAGTATTAATGCTGTAAAAGGCTTTGAATACGGAAGCGGTTTTAAAGGAGTAGAATTATTAGGAAGTCAACACAACGATGCCTTTATAAATGATAATGGCACAATTAAAACTGTAAAAAATCATTCTGGTGGTATTCAAGGAGGAATTTCTAATGGCGAAGATATTTATTTTAGAGTAGCATTTAAACCTGTTGCAACCATTATGCAAGATCAGGAATCGGTAAACGAAAATGGAGAAACTGTAACAGTTAGCGGAAAAGGGCGCCATGATCCTTGTGTAGTTCCTCGCGCTGTACCTATTGTTGAAGCAATGGCAGCAATGGTTATTTTAGATAATATTTTAGTTTCCAGATCCAACAAATGGAGTAATTATTAATTTCTATGTTGAATAAAAAATTAGCCCTCCATACCCAAATTATAATTGCCTTAATTATGGGTATTGTGTATGGCTTATTTGCAATACAATTTCGATTCACAACATTTACACAACATTTTATTGCCCCATTTGGGGTAATTTTTTTAAATGCACTTAAACTAATTGCAGTACCTTTAGTTATTAGCACTTTAATTTCGGGGATTTGTAATTTAAAAGATGTAAATAAATTAGGCAAAACAGGAAAACAATCTTTATTCTTATATCTAACCTCCACATTTTTAGCAATTATCATAGGATTAATTGTAGTAAACATTTTAGCTCCATGGAAAGGAATGCCCGAAAATTTAGGCAACACCTTATTAAGTAACATAAATGCAAATCCACAAAAAACAATTATTACCGAGCGTAAACCTTTACAGTTTTTAGAGGAACTAATTCCCGAAAATATTTTTGGCGCAGCATCCAGTAATGCCAATATTTTACAAATCATATTTTTTTCGGTGTTATTAGGCATTAGTTTATTGGCAATTCCCTCTCAAAAAGCTCAACCATTGGTTAGTTTTTTTGATAGTTTAAGCACAGTAATTGTACAAATGGTAAACTACATTATGAAATTTGCACCTATTGGTACTTTTGCTTTAATTGCCGGATTACTGGTAGATTTAGTAGCTAAAAATAATTTTGATGTACTAGATTTAATTTGGCTGTTAACCAAATATGGATTTACAGTGGTTTTGGCTTTAGCTATTTTAGTTTTAGTTGTGTATCCTTTGACTGTAAAATATATCGCTAAAAAATCGCCTAAAGAGTTCTTAAAAAGTATTTTACCTGCGCAACTATTGGCTTTTAGTTCTAGTTCTAGCGCTGCAACTTTACCCATAAGTTTACAATGTGCAGAGGAAAATTTAAAAATTAAAAAAGAAATTACTGGTTTTGTATTGCCTTTAGGTGCAACTATTAATATGGACGGTACAAGCTGTTACCAAGGAATTGCAGCTGTTTTTATTGCCCAAGTTTTAGGATTTGATTTAACAATAATGGATCAATTGAGTATAGTTTTTACCACTACCCTAGCCTCAATTGGCTCGGCAGCGGTTCCTGGTGCCGGAATGGTAATGTTGGCAATTGTTTTGGAACAGTTAAAAGTTCCTGTTGATGGTATTATTTTAATTGTTGGAATTGATAGATTATTGGATATGTGCCGAACGGTAGTAAATGTTACAGGTGATTTAACTGTAGTACAAATTATCAGTTACTGGCAATCTAAAAAATAAAAAATGAATATTATTTACAGATACATACAGTACAATTTAAAAAATAAAAAATGAATATTATTTACAGATACATACAGTACAATTTAAAATGGATTTTTTTGTTTTTTTTCAAAAAAGTCCATTACAAAGGCTTGCATCATATCCCTAAAAAATCGGCTGTAATTTATGTTGTCAATCATCAAAATACAGTTGTGGACGCTTTGTTAACTGGAATACCTTTAAAAAAAGAGTTAAATTTTTTAGTTAAAGCGGATGCTTTTAAAGGTACATTTACCAATAAAATTTTGCGATTTTTAAAACTGATTCCTATCTACAGAACTAGCGACAACATGGGAAACATATCCGAAAAAAACAAAGCTGTTTTTACCAACTGTGCCCATTTATTAGCTAAAAATAAAGATATTTTAATTTTCCCCGAAGGTAGAAGTGTTGCTATTCACCAAATTACACCTATTAAAAAAGGTTTGAGTAGGATTATCGAAGAAACAATTCATTTATATCCTATAATCGATTTAAAAATTATCCCTGTTTGTATCAATTACGAAAATCATTTTATTCCAAATCACAAAGTTTGGGTAGAATTTTTAAAGCCAATAAGTATTGATAATCAAAACTTTAACTCTAAATTGTTTAACGAAAAAATCATGCAGATTTTCACAGAAAACCTCATTCAGCTTTCACCAAAATATCCCATTATTAAAAACTTTTTTAGAGGTTTAATTTCCACTTTTCCAAAAACTTTTAACAATACGGTTGGTAATTTAAAACATAGTTATCACAACGATTTGCCAAAGGTTAAAAAAATTCACTGGATTCATTGGTTGTTTTTTCCTGTAAATTGGGGTATCAAAAAATTAATTCATAAAATTAACGATTCGGATTATCAACTTAGTATTTTATTACTCTCAAGTATTATCGTATTTTCTATACTACTAATTTTAAGCGTACTTGCTATATTTTTAAATGCCACATGGGGTGTATTTTCATTAATATATCTAATATTATTTCCGTATTGGTTAAAAAAACTACATACATACAATTGGTAAAAAGTTAAATTTTTAGTAACTTAAATTACCTTATTACAAACATTTATCTATTACCTTTAATAAAAAAAATATGAACAGAGTTGTAGTTACTGGTTTGGGTGCTTTAACACCTATTGGAAATAATGTAAATGATTTTTGGAAAAACTTAACACTTGGTGTCAGCGGTGCTGCAAAAATCACAAAATTTGATTCCGAAAAATTTAAAACTCAATTTGCTTGTGAGTTAAAAAATTTTAATATGGATGATTATATTCCTAAATCTGAAGCACGCCGTTACGATCCTTTTACACAATATGCTTTAGTGGCTGTGGAAGAAGCTTTAAAAAACGGAAATATTAATTTAGATGCACTAGATAAAAATAAAATTGGTGTAATTTGGGGCTCGGGAAATGGTGGAATGACAACTTTCCAAGATGAGGTAATGGAGTTTGCAAAAGGAGATGGAACTCCTAAATTTAACCCGTTTTTTATCCCTAAAACTATTGCGGATATTGCATCAGGAATTATTTCTATAAAATATGGCTTACGTGGGGTAAATTTTACTACAATTTCGGCTTGTGCTACTTCCACTACTGCTATTATTGATGCCTTTAACTATATCAAATGGGGTAAAGCAAAAATGATTATTACAGGTGGTTCCGAAGCACCAATTTCTCAATCGGGTATTGGTGGTTTTAATGCTGCAAAAGCTTTATCTACTAACAATGAAAATCCCGAAAGCGCTAGTAAACCTTTTGATGTAAATCGTGATGGATTTGTAATGGGCGAAGGTGCTGGTGCTTTAGTTTTAGAGGAATTAAATCATGCCTTACAACGTGGAGCAACTATTTATGGCGAAATTTTAGGTGGTGGTATGGCTGCAGATGCCTATCACTTAACCGGAACACATCCCGATGGTGAAGGCGCATTTTTAGGTATGCAGGAGGCTATTCATGATGCAGGTTTAAACACATCAGATATTAATTATGTAAATGCGCACGCTACTTCTACTCCTTTAGGAGATAAAAGCGAGCTGATTGCTATTAAACGTTTGTTTGGTGCGCAACCTAATTTAAATATTAGCGCAACTAAATCCATGACTGGACATTTGTTAGGTGCAGCTGGAGCTATCGAGGCTATTGCTTGCGTTTTAGCTACTTTACACAACACCATTCCGCCTACAATTAACACGCAAGAAGTGGATCCAGATTTTGTAAATGATTTTGATTACACCTTACAAAAAGCGCAACACAAAACTGTAAATTATGCTTTAAGTAATACTTTTGGTTTTGGTGGACACATTGCATCTGTGGTGGTTGGGAAATACAAATAATATGATTAAAACCAAACCAATACAAAATTGGTTTTACCAATATGCTTTTGCGCCAATAATTTTTGTGGGCGTATTATTTTTATTTCATATTGTTCGTTCGGTTTGGGAGGATATACCTGTTTTAGGTGTAATTCCTAGGCAAGGAAAGGGTATATGGGGTTTATTTTTCCATCCTTTTTACCACGGCAGTTGGGAACATTTATTTTCTAACGCTGTTCCATTGCTATTTTTAGGAACAATTTTATGGATGTACTACCAAAAATTGGCGTTAAAAGTAGTGCTTTGGATTTATTTAGGTAGCGGATTTTGGTTATGGACTTTTGGTAGAGAAGCTATTCATATTGGCGCAAGTGGTATTGTTTATGGTTTATTTTCTTTTTTAACCCTTAGTGGTTTAATTCGTCAATTTAAACCATTAATAGCCATTAGTTTATTAATCATTTTTGTTTACGGAAGCATTGTTTGGGGAATTTTGCCCATCGAGCAAAAAATATCTTGGGAAGGACATTTAATGGGTTTTATTTGGGGTTTTATTTTAAGTATCTTTTTCCTCCCAGAGGGACCTCAAAATATCCCCCACCCTATCAACGACGACCTTACACAATTAGAAGAAAAATTTGGGAAAAATTATTGGTTGAATCAAGAGGAAAAAAATATAATGGAGAATAATAAAATTATTCCTTCAAATCCTACTCCCAATCCTCAACAGGAAATCATTTCAATCAAAAACAATATATCAAGCACCCAAAAAAATATTCACTCCATTCACTATACTTTAGTTGTAAAACCTGAAAAAAGGGAAAAAAAACAATAATAAAAAACAGATTAATAAAAGCCAAAACTTACTAATTTTATATAGTTTTGGCTTTTATTAATCTAAAAATAAATCTTTTAATGTAATACTATTTTGTACAATTTGTTTGCTATATTCGTTTTCGATTATACCGTAAGTACTTATAAAAGCAACAAAAATACTTTTGCGAGTTTGAGTAGATTGTGCAAAAATATTTTGTTTATGCATTAATTCTTCTGCATAATTTTTATCAATAGTAAATGGTGTGTTGTAAAATTTAATTTCGCATAAATTTATCACATGATCGTCTCTATCAATCAGCAAATCAATTTGCGCCCCGTTTCCTTTATTTTTTCCTATCCATGATCCGCTAACCGAATGGATTCCGGTAATTTTTAATGCCTCTTTAATTTGCTCAATATGTTTAATGCAAATAGTTTCAAAGGTAAATCCCGCCCATGATTTAAAAGATATTTCTCTTTGTAACTTATTCCAAATTCCATTTTTAGTAGGCTTACTTTTTTCGATGTATTTAATATAAAAACTACAATATTCATCCGTTAAACGATACAAAGCATTTTTATTTCCCTGATAAGGCGTATAATGCTCGATAAAACCCGATTCCTCCAATTCGTTTAAAGTACGTGTGCTATTCCCACCTGAAGGTAATTTTGTTTTTTGCAACAACTCGTTACGTGTTAAGCCCTTTCTAACATTTGCCAAAGTTCGGATGATAGCTTCGTGGTTTTCGGTTTGCTCAAACAAAGAAGCAAAAACATTTTTGAACTCGTTTCTTAAAAAGCCATCTTTTTCAAAACACAATCTATCAATTGCCTGCACAGCACTTTCATCTTTTCTAATTTTCTCTAAATAATGTGGAATGCCACCCATAGCCATGTAAACTTGCAAAATATCATACAAAGTAAATTTTATATAATTTTTCTTTAACAGTTTTGCAGTTTCTGCCAAAGTAAAAGGATTTACCCTAATTTTATCCGTTAATCTGTTGTGTAACCCCCCTTTGTTTTTAATGATTTTGTTAATCATGTAAGCCGCAGCCGAGCCACAAATCACCACTACCAAATCGGCTCTTTTAGTAGCGTAGCTGTTCCAAAAATTATCAAAAGCCTTTAAAAAACTAGATTTATTGTTATCCAACCATGGAAATTCATCTATAAATATTACCTTTTTTTTTCCTTTAGGTAAAGTATCTACATATTCTTTTAATTGCTGAAAAGCCTCTATCCAACATGTTGGTGTTTTAGATTTTTTTTGAGTATAATTAAACAAAGTAAGTTTAAATAATGTCAAATGCTCCTTTGCCGATGCTTTATACATACCAACCAACTCGAAACAAATATACTTTTGATAAATTTGTCGGATTAAAAAAGTTTTCCCCACTCTTCGTCTTCCATAAACCACCAACAATTCCGATTGCTTACTTATCAATGCATTTTCTAAAATTGCACGTTCATTTTCTCTACCTATTAACTCCATAAAATTAGATTAATGAAAGCCAAATATAGTAAAATTATATGAATTTTGGCTCTCGTTAATACAATTATTTGATTTTTTTGTAATAAAAAAAAAGATTAATAAAAGCCAAAACTTACTAATTTTATATAGTTTTGGCTTTTATTAATATTAAATATTAAACACAAAGTGTTTATAAATATTAATTTAAGATGAAACACTGTTTAAATCATGAGTTTTCATTTTTAATCAAACTCAGATTATTATCTAAATTAGGTGAATAAATCCAAAAACACTTCTTCGATTTTGGAAACCCCTATAACTTTTATATTTTTAAACGATTTCCAATGCGTAGAATCCGAGTGTTTAGAAACAAATATCTTTTTAAATCCTAATTTTTCGGCTTCTTTAATCCGGATATCAATTTTTTGTACGGGCCTTACCTCTCCCGATAAGCCAACTTCACCAGCAAAACAAACGTCGTTAGGCACAGGAATATCCTCTCTACTAGATACAATTGCGGCTAAAACAGCCAAATCCGTTGCCGGATCCTCAATTTTTATACCTCCAGTTATATTTAAAAAAACGTCTTCTGTTCCTACTTTATAACCACATTTTTTCTCTAAAACTGCCAATAACATATTCATTCGTCGCAAATCAAATCCTGTTGAACTCCTTTGAGGATTTCCATAAGCTGCACCCGATACCAAAGCTTGAGTTTCGATAAATAAAGCACGAACACCTTCCATATTAGCGGTAATAGTTATACCACTAAAACCTTCATCGCGGTTGCTCATTAACATCTGACTAGGATTTTCTACGATTTGCAAGCCTTTTTCTGCCATTTCATATATTCCTAATTCGTTGGTAGAACCAAAACGATTTTTTATCGAACGAATAATTCTATAATAATGATTTCTATCTCCTTCAAACTGTAAAACTGTATCTACCATGTGTTCTAACACTTTTGGTCCAGCTAAACTTCCCTCCTTGTTGATATGTCCGATAACAAAAACCGGAAAACCTTTACCCTTTGATAATTTTAATAACTGATTAGTACACTCGCGTATTTGAGACAAAGTACCAGGAGCAGATTCTATATGATCATGCATCATAGTTTGTATCGAATCCACAATTATTAAATCAGGCTGTAATTTTTCTGCCTGTTCAGCTACTCTATTTATATTGGTTTCGGTATATAAAATCACTTCTCCTTTTATCACCGTTTGAATCCTATCTGCACGTGTTTTAATTTGCTCTTCGCTTTCCTCTCCCGAAACATACAAAACTTTTAAATTGGGGTTTTGTAAAGCAATTTGTAACATTAAAGTAGATTTTCCAATCCCCGGCTCTCCTCCAAATAAAACTAAAGAACCTGGAATTAATCCTCCTCCTAAAACTCTATTTAATTCGGTATCTGTAAAAACGATTCGTTTTTGTGTTAAAGGCGTAACATCGTTTATATTTTTAGGTTGATTATTTACTAAACCTAAGGACGATGGAGCTTTAACAGCTGTTGAACTTACTTTTTCGGTAACTTCTTCTACAAAGGAATTCCACGCTCCACAATGCGAACATTTACCTAACCATTTAGCAGAATGATGACCACACGACTGGCAAACAAAAGTAGACTGAAACTTTGCCATTACTTTTTATCTTCTTCCTCCTTTATAAATTCGTAGGTGCGCATATTTAGATCATTATCTTGTGTAATTACTAAATAATCTTTTTCAAAAGTTACTATAGTCCATTTCCCATGATAAGTTGTACCATAACAATAGGTTTTTGGTGCTGCAATATCTAATTCTCCATTTTTTATAAAATATCTACCATAACTACAAGTATCAGTTATTTGATTAGCTGGTCCTTGGGATATAGCAACTCTACCTTTTTCAAATCTAAAATAAATATTTCTACCCCTTAAAGGTACATTTGTAGCTCCAATTAATTTCCAATGGCCCTGAATTCTGCTATCTTTAAATCGATCACAACCATTTGTAAATATTAAAACAACAAAAAGCACCAATACAACAGGAGTAAATTTAAACATAAAATATATTTGATTTGCTTACGAAAATACGAACAAAAATCAAGAATTCAAATTCTTAATTTTATTAATGATTAATGAACTACTAAAGCCCTCTAAAAACTCTATTGTTTTAACTTCCCCTCCATTTTCCAAAACCTCTTTTGCTCCTACAATTTTATCTACAGTATAATCACTTCCTTTAATTAAAACATCAGGTAAAATTTGTTTAATTAAAAACAAAGGAGTATCATCCTCAAATTTCACAATATAATCCACAAATTCTAAAGCAGCTAAAATTGTACTTCTAAAATAAAAATCGTTTATTGGTCGTTCTTTACCCTTTAACCTTTTAATACTAGAATCACTGTTCAAACCAATAATTAAAATATCTCCACAAGCTTTAGCTTTTCGTAAATAATCTACATGGCCAGGATGAATTAAATCAAAACAGCCATTTGTAAAAACTACTTTTTGATTAGATTTTTGTATTTTATTTGTGATTTCGGAGGCTTGAGCTACAGAAATAATTTTATCCGATTTCATTAATTTAACAACGAATTAGTAGTTGTATCAGGAAAAACTATTGTAGGTTTAAAAGTTTTTGCTTCTTCAAAATCCATTAAACCATAAGCAATTACAATCACAATATCGCCCACTGCTACTTTACGAGCAGCTGGTCCGTTTAAACAAATTTTACCAGATTTACGTTCGCCTTTAATAACATAAGTTTCCAAACGTTCACCATTGTTTAAATTCACAATTTGCACCTTTTCACCTTCAATTATATTACTAGCATCCATTAATTCCTCATCAATAGTTATACTGCCAATATAATTTAAATCAGCTTCAGTTACCGTAACACGGTGTATTTTGGATTTCATTACTTGTACAAACATGGCGCAAAGTTACTAAAAGCTTTATATAAGCCAACAAAGTTGCAGAATTATTTTTTAATTAATTTTAAAAGATAAACTGATAAAAATGCTCATCCACAAATTCATCACCAACTCTTACCCACTCTTTTTTGGTGCCCATGTGTAAAAATCCGTGTTTTTCGAATAATCGCTGACTAACAATATT
>Ga0209358_10003510_pt1 | contig 11564 bp, 11 predicted proteins | sample LauGreFa1BDMLBSN_2_FD_187574 | JGI IMG/M metagenome (GOLD analysis project Ga0209358, IMG submission 187574) | Freshwater lake microbial communities from Lake Michigan, USA - Fa13.BD.MLB.SN (SPAdes) (version 2) | ecosystem: Environmental > Aquatic > Freshwater > Lake | place: Lake Michigan, USA...
CGGATGTTGGCGTTGTAGAGCGGGTTCTTCTGGTCGTGGCGCAGGGCGCCGACGAACTGCTCGCTGGTCCAGCCGTTGACGACGGCGGCGGCGGGGAGCTTCGAACGGTCGATGTCGATGACGGTCGCGTAGGGCTGGCAGAGCTCGTCCATGTGCGACAGGGCTTCGGAGTAGATCTCCTTGGCAAGGGCGAGGCCGGCGCCGCCGGCTTCGGCGAGGCCGATGACTTCTTCGAGCCAGGTCGTGCCCGCGGTCTTCACGTGGACGCCGGCGCCATGCTTGGCGAGGGCGCGACGGATGGCCGGGTAGATCGAGAACTTGTCGCTGCCGCTGTGCACGGAGAGCTTCAGGTTGGCCGGGAGTCCGTACTGCTTCACCGCGTGGGCGATGACGCAGAGGTCGTCATTGAACTCGCGTTCGAACTGGGCGAGGTCGCCGACGTAGTCGACGCCCTTGTTGAAGCGGCCGGTGAACTTCGGGGCGATGGTCTGGATCGGCACGCCTTCGTCGGCGATGGCGGCGAGGATGACGAGCAGTTCGGGCGGGGTCTGGGGGCTGTCGGTCTCGTCCATCGAAATCTCGGGGACGAAGCGGCCGACGCCCTTCACGGAGACGATGTGGCGGTAGACCTTGCCGGCTTCCTGGACGGCCAGGAGGAACTTGGCGGCCGTGCGCTCGACGTCGGCGCGCGTGGTCGTGAACGGACGGTCGATGCCGGCAAGGGTGATCGTGCCGACGAGTTCCGGGTGGCGGTCGACGAAGGCCTTCACCGCGGCGGGGTCGGCGGGCTGGGCGATGAAGTCGGCGACGTCGATGGTGAAGAAGTCGGAGACGCCGACGAAGCGCTCGACGGTCTTCAGGCCGATGTGGTCGGCGTCGAGGAAGTAAGGAGCGGTCCAGCCGAGGGCCTTCACGGCGGCGTCGGCCGCGGCGCGGGTGCTGGTCGGCTCGGAGCCGATGATGTTGTGCTCGCGGTTGGACTTGTTCCAGACCGGCACGATCTCGACACCGAGCTTCTTGGCCGCGAGGCAGGCGGCGAGCTGAGCCTCGGCTTCGTGGGCGAAGCGGTCGCCCATGCCGAGGGAGAATTTACCGATGACGAGAGGTTGGGAGGACATACGCGGGGGAAGGCGGCCAGAGTAGGGCCCGGCCGGACGCGATGGCAACCACCCGGAAGTCTGATTTTCGGCGTTCCGACCCCTCGCTTCTCCTTGCCCTCGACGCCGCCGTTCATCTTTACTGCCCGTCCTCCCTATGCACCTGAAGATTGCTGTCCTGCCTGGCGATTACATCGGCCCTGAAGTCATGGCCGCCGCCCTGCCCGTCCTCGAGGCCGTCCTGAAGAAATCAGGCCACACCCTCGAGCACTCCACCCACGACGTGGGCGGCGCAGGCATCGACAACCATGGCAAGGCCCTGCCGGATTCGACCCTCGAGGCCTGCCGCGCCGCGGACGCCATCCTCTTCGGTTCCGTCGGCGGCCCGAAGTGGGAGAAGCTCCCCCCGGCCGAACAGCCGGAGCGCGCCTCCCTCCTGCCCCTCCGCAAGCACTTCACGCTCTACGCCAACGTCCGCCCCGGCCTGCTGCTGAAGAACCTCATCGACACCTCGCCCATCCGCCCGGACCGCATCCCGAACGGCGTCGACATGGTCTGCATCCGCGAGCTCACCGGCGGCCTCTACTTCGGACCGAAGTCCACCACGACGCTCGCCGACGGCGACATCGAAGCCATCGACACCATGGTCTACCGCAAGTCGGAGATCGAACGCATCACCGACGTCGCCATCGCCACCGCGCGCGCCCGTCGCAAGCACATCACCCTCGTCGACAAGGCCAACGTCCTCCAGACCTCGGTCCTCTGGCGCAAGGTCGTCGCGGACCGCCTCAAGGCCACCGCGCCGGACATCACCCTCGCCGTGATGTACATCGACAACGCCGCGATGCAGCTCGTCCTCAAGCCCGCGCAGTTCGACGTGCTCCTCACCGAGAACATGTTCGGCGACATCCTCTCCGACGAGATGGCCGTCATCTGCGGCTCCCTCGGCATGATGGCCTCCGCCTCCCTCGGCGCGAACCGCAACCGCCATGGCTACGGCTACGGCCTCTTCGAGCCTTCGGGCGGCACCGCCCCGGACATTGCCGGCCAGGACAAGGCCAACCCGTGCGCCCAGATCCTCTCCGCCGCCCTGATGCTCCGTCATTCCTTCGGCCTCGAAGCCGAAGCCAAGGCCATCGAACTCGCGGTCGAGAAGACCATCGCCGAAGGCATCCGCACCGCGGACATCGCCGGCGGCGGCAAGGCCGTGGGCACCAAGGCCATGGGCGCGGCGATCCTCGCCCGACTCTGATCGTGGACGAAGCGGAACGACAGCGCGCGGCCGAACGACGTCGGGAGGCCGTGTGCAGTCCGTTCATGCGCATCGCGCGCTTCCCGGTCGACGTCGCCCGCGAGCTGCTCGACGCCGGCTACTACCGCGTGGACCAGCTCGCCGGCCGTTCGCCTGAATCCCTGCTCACCGAGATCGCGGCGCGCAACAAGGGGAAACTCCCGGCGCACTTCCTGCCCTCGCTGCGCATGGGAGTCTACTTCGCGGAGTCCGACAGCCCGGACCCGAAGAAGCTCTTCCTGGATCAGTGGCAGTGAGCGCGGCAGGCGCGTGAGTGCTGCATCGATGGCAGAGGACTGCGTCGATGACAGAAAGCAGAACGAACCAGTACTCGATTCAGCCCTCTGTCCTCGACCCAGTCATCGTCTGAGCAACTCCCGCCAATCCTTGTGCGCTTCCTTGTAGCGCTGGAAGGCCTCGTATTCGGCGGCGTCGATCTGGCCGTCTGAATTGAGGTCGATCTTCGGGAAGAGCCATTCCCAGCCGGCCTTGTGCGCCGCCCATTCCGGGCGCGAGACCTTGCCGTCATGGTTATCGTCGGCCTCGGCGAAGAAACCTTGGACGACGTTCTTGGCCTCCGCCTTAGTCGCGGCGGGGCGAAGCGATTCGTCCCAGCGGGTGAGCATGCCGGCCGCCTGCAAGGCCTTGGCGTAGGCGACCGGGTCGATGCGCTGCACAGGAACGTCGGCGGCAATGGCTTCGTTAGCGGCGATACCGACGGCTTCGCCGCACATCATGAAGGTCGGCTCCATGCGCGCGGAAGCGTAGCCGAGGAACGAAGCGGAGAAGCAGACGGAGACGAGCAGGTTCTCGGCGTCGGCCTCCCGCGGGGTCAGCGCCCGATACGGGATCGGGTAAGGCGTACGGGTCGGCCCATGGGCGCCGCCGACGAACATCCACCCTTCCAGTCCGACGAAGGTCTTGCCGTCCTTCTCGACCACGACGCGCCGCGACGGATAGGTATCGATGCCGTATTGGGCCAGCGCCACGGGGTCGTCGACCTGCGTGCGGTTATAGACGTCGGCCGCGGTGATCACATAACGGCCCTGCAGCCGGCGCGTGAGGCGCACATAGAGCTGACCGGGCCAGCCCGCGGTGTCGGGATGACGCGGGAGGTCGAGGCCGAGCGCCGCGGTCTCCTGCCGGAAGTCCGCCGGCACGCGCGCATCGGTGCTCATGAAGTGATGCAGCCCGCGGAGATAATCCTGGTGGGCCTTCCAGACATTCGCCTTCGCCGCATAGTCGCCATCCGCATAAAGATAGCTGATGCCCACCGGGGCCATCGTGATGAGCGAGTTGCGGTGGTAGTTATATTCCCCCGCGTTCATCCAGCCGGGGAAGATACGGGCGAGGCGCTTCTTCAGTTCGGCCGCGTCGGCGTAGGTCGCCTTCAGGTATTCGACGTAACGCCCCACGAGTTCGTAGTCCTTCGCGTCATAGTCGGCCGGGGGCGTAAGCGGTGCGCGACGGGCCGGATCGGACGTGACGTAGTAACGGTAGTTATAGGCCTGGATGTACGGGTCGGCCGAGCCGACGGTTTCGGCGAAGCGATTCGTGACGCCCCACAGCAGGCCGCTGGCGGCGTCGCCCGGCTTCACGTAAGGGTCGATCGGCGTGAGCTCGACCGGCTCGCGGACGCCGGCGGCTTCTTCGCCGTATTCCGCCGCGGACTCACGGGCGACGCGATACGGCACGCCCGCGCGGGCCATCAGGTCGCCGTCGTAGCCCGCGTCGATGAACACCTTGGCCTTCACGCGGAGACGCCCGACTTCGGTGGCGACCACAGGCGGGCAGCCCGTGGCGTCGAAAGGCGCGTAGTCGAAGGACACCGACAGGATCTTCGCGCCGGACTGCTCCACGGAACCTACGCGCAGTTCGCGGACGACTTCGATGCCGCGGTCTTTCAACAGCTGCTCGAAGGACGCACGGATGATCTCGGGGGAATTTCCAAGGGTCGTCAGCAACGGCTTCGTCATCCCGCCGGTCGCCGCCGGATTCGGACAATCTTCCAAAGGCTTGATCCCCGCGCCGAGGATGCCGCCGACCCAGCGGGACGGCTCGACGACGACCACCGTGCGACCGGCGCGCTTCGCCGCGGCCGCGGCCATGAGGCCGGAGGGCGTGGCCCCGTAGACGCAGACGTCGACCTCCTTCACCTCGGCCGCACCGAGCGCGAACGGCAGCAACGCGGACCAGATAAGCAGCTTCATGCGCCCATCCTGCGGCCCGCACCATAGGCCTCAACCCGATACATCTCCCTACCCCAACCCCTGCCCCTACCCCCTCTTGCCGCCATTTGCCTTTCCTCCGATTCCCTTCACCCTCCCTGACATGGTTCCCACCGTCGTCGTCCCCGTCATGACCTTGGGCAACTGCGTCTTCCTCCCGCAGCAGCTCATGCCGCTGCGCATCTTCGAACCGCGTTATCGCAAGATGCTGAAGGAGACCCTCGCCGGCAGCCGCATGTTCGCGATCTCACAGCTGGACCAAGACAGCCTCTCGCCGGACAACGATGAACCGCCCTGCCCCTTCACCTGCGTAGGCCGTATCGTCGGCCACGTCGAACTCGATGACGGCACCTCACATATCGTCCTCGAAGGCCTGCGCCGGGCGCGCGTGATCAAGGTGAAGCGCAAGACGCCTTACCCGCAGCTCGAGATCGCGCCGGTCGTCGACGAAGCCTCGACCGATCTTGCCGGCTGCACGCGGGACATCGCGCGCGTCCTCGCCTTCGCCGAGAACATCGTCGCCGAACTCGGCGAAGAAGCCGCCCCGCTCATGCAGCGCCTGCGCAGCCTGGCGAACCAGCCCGGAGCCCTGGCCGATGCCGCCGCCGGCCACCTCGTGGCCGACCCCGACACCCGCCGTTCCTTGCTGGAATGCCTCTCTCAGGACCAGCGCATCCGGTCCGTGGCCGATGAACTCGCCCGCCTGGACGCCCAGCGTAAGCTCGACGAACAAGGCGGAGACGAAGAATCGCGCGGACTTAATTAGTCCCGACGAACCTCAGCGAGTAGACGTCCGCGTCCTTCAGGACGAAACGCAGGCGAACCGCCCGACCTGCAAGGTCGGAAAGATCCGCCCCTTTCTTCCAGCGGAAATCATGCTCCAGTCGGTTTCCAGAAAAATCGTGCGACTCAGCCAGCGTGCGCCCCGGCAGAGGCTTGCCATCCGCATCCTGGATTTCGACGCGCACTGAACCGGCGGCCGAAGTGGCGAGGTTAAGCCGCAAAGCGCGTCCGGTGAAACGGAGCGGCTTCGTGGTGAACTCACCCCCGGTGTAAGCCGCGGACATCGAGGCGATACCGTCCAGTCGCCAGGAATAGCGTCGGAGATGAGACGTCGGCTGGGCGTAATCCTGATTCGTATAAAGGGACATCTCAGCCGGCCCGGTCTGCACCAGATTCAAGACCGGGTAGCCCGTGCGCGAGACCCACTGGCCAAGGTCAAGGCCAGGCCGGATCAGCGCCTCGCGGAAATTCTGTTCGAGCGTCACGCCGTCGCGTGAAGTCATGAAGACGCAGTCAGAGGCGTCTTTGGAGGACTTGTAATAAGCCGGGTCGACCTTCAGGGCCGTAGCCTCGTCATCCAAAAGGGGGCGACGACCGGGCACCCAGCGGGCCGCGGTGGAGATGAGCAAGTGCGGAGCGCGGAAGTAAGGCTGCGCCTGCGACGTGTAGAAATGGTGCTCCTGCGCGGGCGTGAAGGCCATCGCCTTTGGCTCGCTCCAATGCAGCAAGTCGGGCGAAGTCGCCCGGGAGACCGTGCGCAGGCCGGAGGGATTCCAGCCCCCATTCGGGGCCCCGCCCGTGTAAATACGGAAATACGCCACATAACAGCCCTCTTTCTCAGACCAGAACGCGACGTTCTGCGAATCAAAGGCGCCCTTCGTGAGCACCGGAGCCGCCTGCAATCTCCGCCAGCGCAGACCGTCTGCCGAAGCAAAGGCGAATAGTCCTGAGGTGTCCGTACCGCCCAGCGCCTTGAATCGCTCATCCGCCGGCACGCCCGGACGGGCGTCGATGAACGGACTGAAGTTATGAGTGACCCCAGCCTCATCGAGGATCACATTACTGCCTGCAGGGGCTCCCGGCAGATTCGCCGCGGGTTTCGTCCAGCTCAGTCCGTCGCGACTTTCCGCATGGCAGGTAACCTCACCCGTACCGTCAGGGCCGCCCGCTTTCTTGCCGCGATAATAAAGATGCAGACGGTCGCCGTCGCGGAGGATCGTGCAGTAAGCCGAAAAGGCGCCTTCCCAGGGGCGATCAAACTTCATGACGACGCCCTCGTCCCTTGGTTCATGAAGTCGCAGATCAGCCCCTTTGGACTCCGCGATGAGGGCCCGATCGAAAAAGGGCTCAAGCCGACCCCCGAGTTCAATGACCTGCCCAGGGAGCAGGGTTACCAAAAACAGACCAGCGAAGGGGAGGAGGCGCATGGGGATACCCCCAAGACCGCCGGCTTGGCCCTAAGTTCCTCCTTTAAGCCCTACCGCTCCCCCAGCCCAAAGCCCTAGCCCTACTTTCCACGCCTTTCTTCTTGCGGATTAGACTCATTCTAACTGTGTTGGTACTTAGAATGATTCAAAATCTCACTGAACACGATCGGGAGCACCTCCAAGAAGCCCTCGGAAAGAGCGGCCAAAAGGTCACCCCCCAGCGCGAAGCCGTCTTCACCGTCCTCCTTGCCCAGCGCGACCACCCCACGGTCGACGAGGTCTTTAACCGGGCCCGCGAGGTCATGCCGGGCCTCTCCCTCGCCACCGTCTACAACTGCCTCGAGACCTTCGTTGGCTGCGGCCTGGTCCGTCAGGTCAACCACGAGCGCGAATCCACCCGCTACTGCCCCAACCTGGCCCCGCACGCGCACTTCCGCGACAAGGCCACCGGCCGCGTCCACGACATCGAGCTTCCGCCCGAAGTCCTGAAGAGCCTCCGCTCGATCCTCCCGCCCGGCTTCGACTCCGAAGTCATCGAGATCAGCTTCCACGGCCGCGCCCAGGAAGACGGTTCAACCTCCAACTAATTTCCCTCCATGCCCGACTCGCTCGTCATCAAGAACCTCAACGCCTCCATCGGCGACCGCCCGATCCTGAAGGATTTCTCCCTCACGGTCCCGAAGGGCGAAGTGCACGCCATCATGGGGCCGAACGGCACCGGCAAGAGCACGCTCTCCAAGGTCCTCGCCGGCCACCCCGACTACTCCGTGCAGTCGGGCGAAGCCTTCCTCGACGGCGAACAGATCATCGGCCTCGAGCCTGACGTCATCGCCCGCGCCGGCCTCTTCCTCGCCTTCCAATATCCGAGCGAGATCCCCGGCGTGACCATCGCCAACTTCATCCGCGCCGCGATCGTCGCCCGCCAGGCCAAGGGCGCGCCCTTCGACGCCAAGGCTTACTACACCGAGCTCTACGCCAAGATGGACGCCCTCAAGATGGACCGGAAGTTCACCTCCCGCTTCGTCAACGAAGGCTTCTCGGGCGGTGAGAAGAAGCGCTGCGAGATCCTCCAGCTGATGATGCTCAAGCCGAAGTATGCCGTCCTCGACGAGACCGACTCCGGCCTCGACATCGACGCGCTCCGCATCGTCTCCGAAGGCGTCAACGCCATGCGCGGACCGGACACGGGCTTCCTCGTCATCACCCACTACCAGCGCTTGCTCGAATACATCGTCCCCGACCGCGTCCATATCATGTGGGACGGTCGCATCGTCCACAGCGGCGGCAAGGAGCTCGCCCTCGAACTCGAGGAGAAGGGCTACGATTGGGTGAAGCAGGACCTCGCCAAAGCCTAAGACCATGGCCGAAATCGACGACAACCTGGCCCAGCGCGAAGCGATCGAAATCGATCGCTCCAAGGGCGACTTCAAATACGAGGAGAACTACGCCTTCGACGCGGGCATCGGGCTGACTCCCGCGACCGTGGACTACATCGCCAAGGTGAAGGGCGAAGAAGAGTGGATCCGCGAGTTCCGCCAGAAGTCCCTCAAGATCTTCCAAGATCTGCCGATGCCGACGCATTGGGCTTCGACCGACCTCGAGAACATCAAGTTCGAGGATATCCGCTACTACCTCTCCAAGGGCCAGAAAGCCGTCCGCACGTGGGAAGAAGTCCCCGACGACGTGAAGAAGACCTTCGAACGCCTCGGCATCCCGGAGTCGGAACGTAAGTTCCTCGCCGGCGTCGAAGCCCAGTTCGACTCCGAAGCGGTCTACTCCCGCATGAAGGAAGAGCTCGAGAAGCTCGGCGTCATCTTCTGCGGACCGACCGAAGGCCTGCGCGACCACCCGGAGATCTTCCGCAAGTGGTTCGGCAAGGTCATCCCGATCGGCGACAACAAGTTCGCCGCGCTCAACTCCGCGGTCTTCTCCGGCGGCTCGTTCATCTACATCCCCAAGGGCGTGAAGGTGGCCCAGCCACTGCAGGCCTATTTCCGCATCAACGCCGAGAACTTCGGCCAGTTCGAGCGCACGCTCATCATCGCCGACGAAGGCTCGGAAGTCACCTATATGGAAGGCTGCACCGCCCCCAAGTTCGAGACGGCCACCCTGCACTCCGCGGTCGTGGAGCTCGTCGCCCTCAAGGGGGCGAAGATCCAGTATATCACCGTCCAGAACTGGTCCGCCAACGTCTTCAACCTCGTGACGAAGCGCGGCGTGGCCGAAGAGGACGCCGAAGTCCGCTGGATCGACTGCAACATCGGCTCCCGCCTGACGATGAAGTATCCCGGCGTGGTCCTGCGCGGCAAGCGCGCCCGCGGCGAGGTCCTCTCGATCGCCCTGGCCAACGACGGCCAGCACCAGGACACCGGCGCGAAGATGATCCACGCGGCCGATGACACGACCTCGAACATCATCGCGAAGTCCATCTCCGTCGGCGAAGGCCGTTCGACCTACCGCGGCCTGGTCCACATCCCGAAGACCCTCTCGAACTGCCGCAACAACACCGAATGCGACGCCCTGCTCATCAACGAGCACAGCCGCACCGACACCTATCCGGCGATCTCCGTCCGCGGCCGTAAGAACTCGGTCCAGCACGAAGCGAGCGTCTCCAAGGTCTCGGCCGAGCAGATCTTCTACATGATGCAGCGCGGCCTGTCCGAAGGCGAAGCGATGTCGCTCGCCGTGAACGGCTTCGTCAACGACCTGGTGAAGGAATTCCCGATGGAATACTCCGTCGAGCTGAAGCGCCTCATCGAACTGCAGATGGAAGGGTCCGTCGGATGAACGCCGTCGCCTCCGCCCCCGCCGGCGTCCTCGACGTCGCCCTGCAGTCCGCCGAGACCGCGCACTTCCGCGCGCAGGATTGGTTCGCCGTCCTGCGTCAGCAGGGCTGGCATACCTTCCAGTCGCTGCCGATGCCCACGCGTGACAACGAGAAGTGGCGCTTCTCCGACGCGCGTACGCTCTCGCTCGACGGTTATGCGCCCGCGACGGCCCCGACGCCCGCCCAGGCCGCCGACCTCATCGCGCGCTCGCGCCTGATCTCCGACGCCGCGGGCCTCATCGTCCACGTCGACGGCCATTGCGTGCTGAAGCCGACGCTCTCCGCCGAGCTCGTGGCCCAAGGCGTGGTCTTCGAATCACTGGAAGACGCCGTCCGCTCCCGCCCCGCCCTGCTCCAGGAACACCTCCTGAAGCACCCCGTCCTCCTCGGTGGCGACAAGTTCGCCGCGCTCCACCGCGCGTGGCTCCGCGCCGGCTACGTCCTCCACGTCCCCAAGGGCGTCGAGGTGAAGCAGCCCTTCGTCTCCGTCACCTGGACGCTCACCGACGGCGTCGCGGTCTTCCCGCATGCGCTCATCATCGCCGGCGAGCGCGCCGTGGCCGATATCCACGACTTCCACCTCGCCGCCAAGGCCGACCAGCGCGCCCTCGCGATCTCCGCCGCCGACATCCATGCCGGCACAGGCTCGCAGGTCCGCCGCCTCGCCGTGCAGGCCTGGGGTTCCGCCACGCAGTCCTTCCAGATCGAAAACACCTGCGGCGGACGCGACGCGCTCATCAGTTCCGTCAACGCCGCCGTCGGCTCCCGTCGCGCGCGTCTGGAGAATTGCGTGCGCATCGACGGCCCCGGCGCCGACGTCAGCCTCTTCGGCATCTCGGTGGCCACGGGCGAACAGGAGTTCGACCAACGCACCCTGCAGGTCCACGCCGCCGGCCACGCGAAATCCGACCTGCTCTTCAAGAACGCCCTGCTCGGCAAGGCGCGCACGATCTTCTCGGGCCTCATCAAGGTCGCCCCGGACGCCCAGCGCACCGACGCCTACCAGACCAACCGTAACCTCCTGCTTTCGCCGGACGCCGAAGCGGATTCCCTGCCCGGCCTCGAGATCGAAGCCAATGACGTGAAGTGCTCGCACGGCGCGACGACCGGCCAGATCGACCCCGCCGAGCTCTTCTACCTGCGCGCCCGCGGCATCCCGCTCGCCGTCGCCCAGGAACTGCTCGCGCAGGGCTTCCTCGAGGAGATCCTCGCCAAGGTCGGCCACGAAGAGGCCAGCGCCGCGGTGCGCGAGATGCTCCGCCTCAAATTCCACCAAGCCTGAACATGAGCGAAGACACCACCGGCCAGCGCCACACGCCCAGCCCCCACGACCGCGTCCTTACGCGCGATGTGCAGGCCACGGTCATCCCCGCCGGCGAACCCGCCGTGCTCCCCGCGGGCACCAAGGTCACCATCACCCACCGCCTCGGCGGCAACTTCACCGTCGTCTGCGATACGGGCATGTTCCGCATCAAGGGCTCCGACGCCGACGCGCTCGGCGAAGAAGTCCCGTCCGACGCCACCGAGAACGAAGGTAAGACTGACGCCTATGGTTCCGTCGGCACGGCCGAGCACCCCGGTCATACGGGCAAGCCTTCCGACGAAGCCGTCTGGGATAGCCTCAAGAAGGTCTTCGATCCGGAGATTCCCGTGAACATCGTCGACCTCGGTCTGGTCTACTCGCTCAAGGTCGAGCCCCTGGATAATTCGCCCGACCGCCACAGCGTCGTGGTCTCGATGACCCTGACCGCCCCTGGTTGCGGCATGGGACCCGTGATCGCCGAAGACGCGCGTAATCGCGTGCTCGGCGTCCCGGGCATCAACCAAGCCCGCGTCGACATCGTCTGGGATCCGCCTTGGACCCAGACCATGATCTCCGAGGACGGCAAGATGCAGCTCGGGTTGATCTGA
>Ga0209358_10003511_pt1 | contig 11563 bp, 13 predicted proteins | sample LauGreFa1BDMLBSN_2_FD_187574 | JGI IMG/M metagenome (GOLD analysis project Ga0209358, IMG submission 187574) | Freshwater lake microbial communities from Lake Michigan, USA - Fa13.BD.MLB.SN (SPAdes) (version 2) | ecosystem: Environmental > Aquatic > Freshwater > Lake | place: Lake Michigan, USA...
AAGGGAAATTTTAGAATTAAAACCAGCACTTTGCACTCCACCTAAACTTTGGTTTTTAGCGGTTTCGCCACGCTGAAAATCCGCATTACTTCTATCGTTAAAAAAGGAAGGTTGGTACATTAAACCTAATTCAAATGATTTAAAAAAAGCGTAATTTACTGTTAAAGGTATAGATAAAGGAGCAAAAAGTTGAAATTCTGGAATATAATACCTGTTTTTACCTCCTCCTATGGAAATAGTTAAATCTTTTTTAAGTAATGCTTCCTCCAAATCTTGAGCTAAAGCTTTTTGCGGAAACAAAATAAGGCTTATAACAAGTATAAAAATACAAGTTTTAAATAGTAGTAATAATTTTATTTTTGTTTTGAGCATAACTGCATTAACTGCAAAATTTAAATTTTATTGCTCGGTTATAAAACCAACATATTTTAAATCGTTCCAAAAATCTGGATAAGATTTTTCAACTACCTCAGGTTCCTCAATTTCAAAAGCTTCGTCTAACATTAATGCTAAAGGAGCAATACTCATGGCAACTCTGTGGTCATCAAAGGTTTTAATAGCGTGTTTTGGTATTTTAAATTTCGAAGGTAAAATTTCAATTTCATCATCCGGTAAAATTTTTACTTCTACACCAAATTTACCTAATTCGCTTTGTATTGCTACAATTCTGTCGGTTTCTTTAATTCGTAAACTTTCTAAACCTTTAAATTTAGATTGTATTTTAAGTGCAGCTACAGTTGCAGCAACAGTTTGTGCAACATCTGGGCAGTTTGAAAAATCGTAATTAAAAATTGCTGGATAACCGTAATTTTCTAATTTAGTTAATCTTACACCTCCATCAATAAATTCGGTTTGTACCCCAAAATTTTCATAAATTTCAACAATAGCTCTATCACCTTGTAAGCTTTTGTTTTTTAAGCCCATAACTTCAATTTGAGCATTTTTACTTAACGCAACAATTTGGTACCAATAGGATGCTGCACTCCAATCAGCTTCTACCGTAAAATCTTGTGCTTTGTATTCACCTTCTTCAATCGTAATCTGATTATTTTCCCAAGTATATTTTGCACCAAAATGTTCAATTAATTTTAATGTCATATTAAGGTAAGGAACAGAAGTGATTTTACCAGTTAAGTTCATTTTTAATCCGCCCGATAACATAGGGGCAATCATAATTAAAGCCGATAAAAATTGGCTACTTACACTGCCGTCAATATCAATTGTACCACCGTTTAATTGTTTGCCATTAATTTTTAAGGGCGGACAACCTTGTTTCTCGGTATATTCAATTTCGGCGCCTAATTGTTTAAGGGCATCTACTAAAATATGAATTGGACGGTTTTTCATTCTTTCAGATCCCGTCATTAACCAAGTTCCTTTAGTATTGGCATAATAAGCAGTTAAAAAACGCATTGTAGTACCAGCTGGGCCAACATCTTTAACACAACCTTCTTGTTGTAATAATCTAATCATTGTTTCGGTATCTTTGGCAATTGCAATGTTGGATACCGTAAAGTCTTGTTTGCATAAAGCTTGTATTAATAACACTCTATTACTTTCGCTTTTGCTAGCAGTTAAGTTTATACGCGCTTTAAATTCCTTTTTTGGCGCTTTAATTTTGATAGTATCTATCATTATTTAATCATTTTATTGTATTGATTGAAAGCTTTTTCTATTTCTTTGCCGTTGCAAAATACATCCCAAGTACATTCGCCAATGTTAGATAGTAGCGAAAAACTAAGTTTGCCATCCGAATTTTTTTTGTCGTGAATCATCAATTTTAAATACTCTTTAAATAACTTTTTATCCAATTTTGATAAGTTAAAAATCCTATTAAAACTTTGAAAAATTTCTTTTAATTGTTCTTCTTTTAAATTGTTTTTTTCTACGGATAAAATGGCTTCTACCACCATTCCAATAGCAATTGCTTCGCCGTGTAGATAAAAATCTTTAAAATTTCCTAAATGATAGGTTTCAATTGCATGCCCAATGGTATGTCCAAAATTTAAAATTTTGCGTTCGCCTTTTTCTTTTGGATCTTTTAAAACAACCTGATTTTTAATTTCAACAGAATGGTTTATAATTTCAGTCCAATCTTCAAAATTATTTAAATCTATATCTTTTACTTGTCCCCAATAATTTGCATCTTTTATTAAGGCGTGTTTTAGCACTTCGGCAAAGCCAGATTTTAACTGGCGAAATTCTAAAGTACTTAAAAATTGAGGGTAAATAAAAACACCTTTAGGGAAATTAAATACGCCAATTTGATTTTTTAAACCACCTAAATCAATGCCTAATTTCCCCCCCACGGAGGAATCCACCATGCTTAATAAAGTAGTAGGTATATTTATAAAATCAATTCCTCTTTTATATGTAGAAGCAATAAAACCGCCCATATCGCCCAAAACACCTCCTCCTAAATTAATTACCAATGCTTTACGGTCGGCGTGTAAATCGCTTAATGCCAGCCAAACTTGGGTAACAACTTCAATAACTTTATTTTCCTCACCACTTTCGGTTTCAATCACTTCGGCATCTTTTAAAATTTCAACCGATTGTATTAAATCGCTCAAACAAAACTCAAGAGTGTTTTCATCTACCAAAATAAAATACTGCGAGTATGTATTTTGTTGTAAGTAATCTTTTAATTTTTGTAAGGCATTTTCCCCAATATGTACAGGGTAGCCATCCGATAAAATTGTAAACACAAAAAATCCAGTTAAATTTCCGCTAAATTAAATAATTACTACGATAAAGTTAGCAAAAAGAGTAATTAGTTATAGGCGATGAATGGTTTTATCTACTTTTAAAAGTCAAAAATTTAGAATTTTTACAATCATTATATTATTTTTGCGCAAACAAAATTTACAACATGGGAAGAGCATTTGAATTTAGAAAAGCACGTAAACTTAAAAGATGGTCGGCTATGGCCAAAACTTTTACACGTATTGGTAAAGATATTGTGATGGCGGTAAAAGAGGGTGGACCCAATCCCGAATCTAACGCAAGGTTAAGAGCCGTAATGCAAAATGCTAAGGCGGCAAATATGCCTAAAGATAATGTTGAAAGAGCTATTAAAAAGGCAAGTGATAAAGATACAGCAAACTATAAAGAGGTTTTATTCGAGGGGTATGCGCCGCATGGAATTGCTATTTTAATTGAAACTGCAACGGATAATAATAACCGTACAGTAGCCAATATTCGCAGTTATTTTAATAAATGCAATGGTGCTTTAGGTACACAAGGCTCGGTAGAGTTTATGTTTGATCATACTTGTAATTTCCGAATTCCTGCAGAAGGAATTGATGTAGAGGAAATGGAGTTGGAAATGATTGATTTTGGCGTTGAAGAAATTTTTGTTGCGGAGGATGGAATTTTATTGTACGGACCTTTTGAAAGTTTTGGGGCGATACAAAAAGAATTGGAGCGCAGAGGGATTGAAATTTTATCTTCGGGCTTTGAAAGAATTCCGCAGGTAACCAAAAAATTAACCGATGAACAAGTTGCTGATGTTGAAAAACTTTTAGAAAAAATTGAAGAAGATGATGATGTACAAAATGTATATCATACTATGGAAGAATAAAAAATAAAAAAGCTGCTCCAAAAAAAGCAGCTTTTTTTAAATATATCCTCTAATAAAATAAATACTGTAGCCCACAATTTCGTGTAATAAATTTCCCCATGCACCAAGGTGGCTAGCGTTAGGTACAAAATATTCTTCCCAATGAAATTGTTTATCTTTTTCACTTTCGGGATTGGTGGAGTAGTGCGCTACTTTTAATCCTAACTTATTAAAACAAGCTACTGCACGGCGCATGTGTATTGCCGAGGTAATTATAATAACATTGTTTTGTAGCTCTTCTAAACTGTATTTTTTTAATAAAATATCTACCGTATTTACAGCATTTTCATAAGTGGTTCTGGATGTAAATTCTCCTGTAATATCAGTAGTATCCACGCCAATTTCAATTAAATAATCTAAAATGATTTGTGCTTCACTAAATTCATCGTAGCGCAAATATCCCGAGCCTCCAGAAACAATAACTGCCTCCAATGTACCATTTTTAAGTAAAGGAATAGCTTGTAACAAGCGATCTACATTTTGATTAAAATGTACTCGTTCATTTTTAGGGTCGTAAATACTCATACCGCCCAAAACCACACCAACTTTTGCTTTTTTCACCTTGTTTTTTGGTAAAATATCCATCGTCCATGCATTTAAAACACTATTGTAAATCCAAGTGTTCGAAAAAATAATTAAAATGCTAAATGCAAAAATTCTAACAATTCGTTTGTGTTTTTCGTTTTTGGTAATCCAAGCCCAAAGCAACAAAATAATACTCCATAACAACGGACTAAGGGTATAATCTAAAATTTTAGAGATAATAAAAAACATCAATTATTTTTTTACAAAATTAAGCTTTTATAATTAAAAATTAGTCCGCAAATAAAAGTCTTACTACTACCGTTTTGATACCACCCTCAAAGTGTATATCTAAAAAGTATAAAAAGAAAAAGTGTCTTGTAAAAATTTAGATTTTTGTAATTGGAAAACAAAAAAATAAAAACTTTACAAGACAATAATGAATTTTTTAAATTTGAAAATATAAAAAATATTTTTAGATTGTACAAAAAAATGGAAGCTTATATTTTATTTAAAAATTTCTATTTTTGAATGTTTTTATTTTTGGTGAAGCTTACAAGCCAAGGGTTGGATTTGTGTTGACTGGGTCGCTACCATTTACGAATCAGTATTTTTTAGTGTCCAAATTGCTCCGTTTTTTGTTTTTAGTTTTTTTAAATGTCCTTTTGCTTTTAAGTCGTCCAAATATTTTTCACTTTTGTTTCTTGGTATTTCCGTTAGTTCGGAAAACTCTTTTGCTGTCAATGAATGATATATAGAAAATATAGAATTCCACGTTTTATCGTAAGTCGTTTTAGAAGCTGTAGGATACAATTTAACCAAAGTATTTTCGAATGTGTTGTATGGTTTTGAACCATAAACCATTTCTTTATTTCCTGCTGTGTCTGTAAAAAATAATGTAGGAAAACCTCTTACACCTAATTCTCTGCCTAATTTCAAATCTTCTTCAAAAAGTTCTTTTGCTTTTCCTTCATAATCAGTTTTGAATTGAACAATGTCCAGTCCAACTTTCTTTGCTGCTAATACTAAATGTTCCCATTTTGTGATATTCTTTTTTTGAAGGAAAACCATTTCTCGAATTTCGCGAAGAAACAAAATTGACTTTTCATAGTCTTGTATTTGTGCTGCTTTAAATGCAATCGAAGGTGGATAAGAAGAAGTCAAAGGGTCTTCCAGCCAAATATTTCCATCTATTGGCATATCGTAGTAAACACTTACTTCATCCCAATGGTGAGCAACATCAGAAGGTTTGCTAATTCCACCACTATTGTAACTCCAATTCGGAAGCAAGCCACCCATTCGGTATTCAATGTCAATATTGTTTCCGTATTCTAATTTGAGTTTTCGTAGTTGTGGTTCAATGCCCCATAATGGGGGGACAGATACTGCATTCACTTTAATTAATAATTTATATAAACTCAAATATAGAATTATTTTCTTTTTCTTCCGGGTTTTTCGATGGTGATTTTTATACCTAACTTTTTTTCTAGTTTTTGGATGAATTTTTCGTTTCCTAAAGGTCGTCCTGTTTTGGTATGGGTTCTTAATTGTGCTATTTTTTCTTCATCTAATGGTTCTTGTAAATAGGTTTTCCAGTCTGATATTTGAAAATAATTATCGATACTATCTAATTTATATGCACTATTCCCAGTTAATCGTAAGTATGCACTATTCCAATAATAATCCTCTAAATTTAAAACCATATTGGCTCTTAAAGGATTTAATTCAACGTATCTAATGGCTTCGTATAAATGCTCATCATCTAGCACACACGAAAAAAATCTACCCTGAAACAAATGCCCATGTGCGCCCTTTTTTTTATTAAAATACATACTGTAACGCATGTGTGTATATTTAAACAACATTGCCAAGCTATCCTCTTTTTTGGGCTCTACCACAAAATGAACGTGATTATCCATTAAACAAAAAGCAAAAAGTTTTACCTTATATTGTTTTGCGTATAGCATAAAAAAGTCCATATAAACTTGTTTATCCTCATCACCCTCAAAAATATTTTGTTTGTAATTCCCTCGTTGGGTAACGTGATAAGGTGCATTTGGTGTTACAACTCTTGCTATTCGTGGCATTTTTTCTATTATTTTTTGCAAATATATTAAAAAATATGGTGTCTGTCCCCCCATATTAAAATAATGTGGTTTTTACTTTACCAAGCGAGTTAAAAGACTTGGTGTACATCAATCGTAAAGTCTTATTTACCTTGTTGTTTGATAGTTCTTCGCACTGTTTATTGGCATCGTTTAAACAAAAATTAAATGTAACGCCTAGCATTAGTTCGGTTTTACACACTTGGGGACAACAGTTGGATTTTCATCCACATATCCATTGCATTGTTAGCGGTGGAGGGGTGGATAAACAAAACAATTGGGTAGATGTTAAGGGAAATGGTAAATATTTATTTCCTTACAAAGTAATGGCTACTTTATTTAGAGGATATTTTATGGATAAATTAGCTCAATTAGTAGAGCAAAATAACATAAAATTACCTCGTGATTTTGATTGGGGACAACTTAAACATAAATTGTATCAAAAGGAATGGATTGTTTATGCTAAAAACCCCATGGGTAATGCTTCTCAGGTGATAGAGTATTTAGGTAGATATACCCAAAAGATAGCTATTAGTAACCACAGGATTAAATGTATCGACGAGCAAAAAAATGTACATTTTTATTACAAAGATTATCGAGATGCTGGAAAAAGAAAACAGATGATTTTAAAAGGTGAAGAGTTTATCCGAAGATTTGCACAGCATATTTTACCTGCAAGATTTGTTCGAATAAGGCATTACGGAATTTTAGGTAATTACAAACGAAGGGAGCGGATTAACAACATTTTACAAAAAATGAGTGTACCTAAACATCCAGATAAAATTAAAGTGCCTTGGGAAATAGAGCAGTTAAGTAAAATGGGGTGTTCGGAGATGATATGCCCTAAATGCAAAAAATCACCCATGATTTTACTAAATGTTTGTTCACCTCAAAAATCTCGTGACGGACCTGTAAAAACAGATTTAGCAGCTTGATTTATCGATTGTTTTATGTTTTCTGCATTTGCGGATAGCTATTTTATTGCTTAAACTTTCGATTAGTAATTGAATTTGGGTAAAAATTACATTTTTAGATAAAAAAAGATGGTTTTTAAGGTGAAATTTGGAGTTTTCATTAAAATATTGATGTAAATTTTGAAAAAATAGATTGGTTTGTGCATTAAAAAACAGAAAAAAAGCTCTACTTTGCCCCAAAGGAATTAGTTAAATCCAAATTATTTCGCTGAACACCGAATAGATCAACAAAAGCTCCTGTAAAGCAACGTCATCAAAAGAAAAAAGCTCCGAAGTTAAAACTAACCTCGGAGCTTTTTTTTACAGCTTTTGTCGTCTACTCGGATAAATGTTAGCGGTAGTTATAATTTGATACTATAAAATGTTTTTTTAAACTTCTCATTATAAAGTCCGTTGTCTAGGTCTCCACTCGTAAAAAGTATTAGTGTTTTGTCTTTGATTACAAAAGCATTAAAAACTAAGTTTTTGTAGGATTTCTTGTCGTCAGTTTCAGTATATGAAATGTAAAATGCGTTATAACCGTTCAAGGTTGTGTCTTTCTTAACCAAGTCGGTAATTTTATAACCATTTTGTACAGACATATTTAATAGTATCTCAAGTTGTTCCTTCGCCATAACAGCAGTGAAATTCTGGGCAATAGTGAATGAATAGGCAGTAGGATTAATTGTTTGTATGTCCGAAGGTCCATTTTTTGTAAAAACTTTTGTTCCTTGAAAGTCCGCAGCAAAGTGAAACCCAGTAATCGTAGTATCTACCTTAAGGTCTTCAAGCTTTATTTGTCCAAACGCAAAGTTGGATACTAAAAAGGTGAATATCACCATTGTAATTTTTATTTTCATTTTTTCTTTTTTAAATGTCGTCTTCCTCATAATTACCGCTAACGTTTTGGCGCTTGGCGAAGAAGCGGATTTCGAAGCACTAAACTGTCTGCCAGCGCTGAACTTGAAACGAAGCACAAAGCTTCATTTAAGCACTGAACCCGCTTTTTTGCCAAACGCCTGTTCAAGCGAAATTCTCCTATCGTCGAATTAGCAGAAGGGATAATTTTACTTGATTTCATGGTGTTAAAATTAGGATTTATTTTTTACATTAATCGCCTAATTTTAAAATTTTTATTATGCTTAAAAAAAAGAATTAAATGCGGATGCTGTGGCAGGTTTGTTACAGTTGGAAAAAATTATGGTGGCTGGCAACTACGCTGCTAAAAGTTTGGTGGTTTATGCTCGTGAAGTTAGATTTTTCGCGGAGTATTTCCCGGATGTTTCTCCTAATGATTGGAACGAAAGTCATGTGTTGGATTACATGGTTTTTCTTAAAAAAACTTTGGGTGCATCTTACTCTAAACATAAAATGTTTGCTCAAAGTATTGCGTTTTTCTTTCGTCATGTGTTAAAACGTCCGTTTGATACCCCTAGTAAATTGTATCCACGTAGAGAATTTAAACTACCTTGTGTTTTAACTCAGGAGGAAATCAAACAATTATTAGAAAATGCTTATAGTGCAAAACAACGTGCTATTGTAGAGCTTTTTTATAGTAGTGGTATACGTTTGGAGGAGTTGCAGTATTTAAAAATGACGGATATTGAGGCTTCACAAAATCGTATTAGAGTAAATCATGGTAAGGGTAAAAAGCAACGCTATACCATTTTATCTAAAACTTGTTTACAAACTTTACGCAAGTACTTTCAGCAAGAGGAAATTAAACCTAAAGTTTATCTTTTTGAGGGACAAACTGTTGGTAAACCAATGAATTCCAGAAGTATTCAGCACAGTGTTCGTATGGCGTATAAAAATGCAAAACTTAGTCATAAGGAACGTAAAGTTCATGCCTTGCGCCATTCGTTTGCTACACATTTATTGGATAATGGTGTGGATATTTTTACCATCAAAGAATTACTTGGACATAGTAAAATAGAAACCACCATGGTTTATTTGCATCTACAAACCAGTAAGCGAAATATGTTGGTTAGTCCGTTGGATATTTTGTATAAACCTAAAAACGAAATCGAATTAATTTCAACAGGAAGCGCAGCGTTAAATGGTTAATTTACAAAATATTTTAAAGGTTGTAGATTGGCAAAGTAGTTTACCTGCGGAGAGTTTAAAGGTTATGAGTTTAATCGATAGATGCCATACTGCATCTATGGGTTATCATAGTTATTGTTGTAAGGATAACAGCTGTAAGCACTTTCATGTACAATATCATGGATGCAGAAACAGGCATTGTCCGCATTGCGGAAGCTATAAAGCCAAGTTATGGATGGAGGATAGGCTTAAAGAATTGCTACCTGTAAAATATTTTCATGTGGTTTTTACCTTGCCTAACGAGTTAAAAGAGTTGGTTTATATCAATCGTAAATCCTTATTTACCTTATTGTTTGATAGTTCGTCCTATGCTTTATTGGCATCGTTTAAACAAAAATTACAAGCAATACCAAGTATTAGTAGTGTTTTACATACTTGGGGGCAACAGTTGGATTTTCATCCACATATTCATTGTATAGTTAGTGGTGGCGGAGTTGATAAGCAAAATAAATGGGTAAATGTAAAAGGAAATGGCAAGTTTTTATTTCCGTATAAAGTACTGGAAGCTTTATATAAAGGATTTTTTATGAAACTGTTAAACCAATGGATTATCGAAGGAAAAATTAACTTACCTAAAAACTACGATTGGTTAACTATAAAGGATAAACTGTACAAAAAAGAATGGATTGTTTATGCTAAAAATCCTATGGGAAATGCTACTCAGGTGATAGAGTATTTAGGTAGATATACCCAAAAAATAGCTATTAGTAACCATAGGATTAAATGTATCGACGAGCAAAACAATGTACATTTTTATTACAAAGATTATCGAGATGGAGGTAAAAAAAAATTGATGGTTTTACAAGGGGAAGAGTTTTTGAGAAGATTTGTGCAACATATTTTACCTGCACGATTTGTACGAATTAGGCATTATGGAATTTTAGGCAATTACAAACGAAAGGAGCGGATTAATGCTATTTTACAAAACATGCAAGTTCCGCAACATCCTCCAAAATTAAAAGTTCCTTGGGAAGTTGATAAGCTTTGTAATACAGGTAGTTCCGAGGTTTTATGTCCTAAGTGTAAAAAGTCAACCATGATTTTATTAAGTGTTTGTACACCGCAAAAATCTCGTGATGGACCTTTAAAAACTCAAAGAACTGTATAATATTTTATTGTTTTTTTAAAATCTGCAATAGCGGACGGTTATTTTATTGGGTAAAATCAAAATATTAAGCTAAAACAAATGGAAAATGATTTAAAAAAAGTACTTTTTAGGATGTAAAATTGAGAAAAATGATAAATTATTTGTTTTTTAATCGCTTTTTGATGCAAAACGTATTTGAATTAATACAAAGTGGTCTCTACTTTATCCCAAAACAAATCATAACGCTTATTAATTCCGCTGAACACCGAATAGATCAACAAAAGCTCCTGTAAATCATCTTTTATCAAAGAAAAAAGCTCCGAGATTAAAACTAACCTCGGAGCTTTTTTTTACAGCTTTTGTCGACTACTCGGATAAATGTTATGCGGTCGTTAATTCTTATTCGTCAATGTTATAATATTTGCATATTTGATATGCTTCTTGTCCGTTTGTTCTTTCATTGTCCTCAAACAAAAAAGTCACACCACCCTCTGTGTCAATAAAAGTATGTTCACAGTCCTCAAGTCCCAACAATAGAGCACCAGCTGTTGTCAATGTTTCCAAAGGCCCATTTACGACGTACTTCTTGTATTTTATTTTTTTTGCACTTAAGTATTTTTCTACCCTAGATATTTCCTTGTCCTTGTATATCCAAGGAATTTTCTGTCCACTAAAGTCATCTTTAGAGAATGGAAGGTCAGGTCTATAGCTAATACCGTTTACTTTTTCATTATAGATATGAAACTCTATAAATCCAATTTTAATTATACCGTATACTAGTCCATTCGATTCTTTTTCTTTGATATACCATTTATCGTCCCCAAACATTGTCAATAAAGAACTCATTGAAGTTCCTGGTAATAAATTCTCGATAAATCCATGTTTTAAAAAATAATCAAAGTCACTCGATGTCGTCATAATTAGTTTGATGTCAAATTTAATGCCGCATAACGTTCCTGCGCTTGGCGATGGCGGGCATTTAGAAGCACTAAACTGTCAGCCAATACGAATTTACAATACAAGCACAATACTTCAATGAACCAATGTCCGCCCGCTATAGCCAAACGCATGTTCAAGCGAAATTCTCCTATCGTCGAATTAGCAGAAGGGATAATTTTACTTGATTTCATGGTGTTAAAATTAGGATTTATTTTTTACATTAATCGCC
>Ga0209358_10003514_pt1 | contig 11554 bp, 12 predicted proteins | sample LauGreFa1BDMLBSN_2_FD_187574 | JGI IMG/M metagenome (GOLD analysis project Ga0209358, IMG submission 187574) | Freshwater lake microbial communities from Lake Michigan, USA - Fa13.BD.MLB.SN (SPAdes) (version 2) | ecosystem: Environmental > Aquatic > Freshwater > Lake | place: Lake Michigan, USA...
GCGCGCATTAGTTGCTGAAAAAGGTATATCAATACTGGTATTGGATTCAATTTTAATTGGGCGCGCTTCTCGGGTTTTAACAAGAATATTTGCAAAATCATAGCCATCATAAAATGTAGTGGCATAAAAATTAGCCACACCGGGCGTAATTTCTTCTGGTTTAACCACGTAGGGTATAGACTTGTTAACCGGGGTTTCGCAAGATGCTAATGCCACAGCGGCTGTAGAAAAGCCCATGATTTTTAAAAAATCACGTCGTGAGGTATTGCTGCTTGATGCGCTTTCAGAGGCTAAAAATTCATCCATAGGCAATGCCTCTGGAAACTCATTTTGGTGTTGTGCCTGAAACTCCTTACTGTTATTGAGTTCCGGTAATCCTCTCCAATATTTTTTAGACATAGTCATAACTTCTAAGTATTAATAGTGACACTTACTACATTCCAGTCCACCTATTTTATCAACGGTAAACTTAACATCATACTGACCTGCATACTTTGCTTTTAGGGCTTTATGCAAACGATCGTAATAGGGATTATCCGCCATAGCTACTTCCGTTTTACGATGACATTCAATACACCATTTCATGGTTAAAGGCGCTTTTTGTTCAGCCACAGTCATTTCTTTTAAATTGCCATGACACGAGGTACATTCTTGTTTACCAACAACAACATGTTGGGAGTGGTTAAAATATACATGGTCAGGTAAATTATGTACTTTGATCCACTCTAAAGGTTTTTGAAGTTTAGTATCGTATTTTCCGGATTTGGGATCAAAGCCGGCAGCTTTATAAATTTTAGCAATTTCCGTTTCCCCGTATTGAGGTCCTTTTTGTATTCCCTTGTGACAATTCATACAAATATTTACAGAAGGAATACCGGCGTGTTTTGATTTTTCTACTGAACTGTGACAATACTGGCATGCAATTTCATGTTCACCTGCGTGTAATTTGTGTGAGAATTTTATTGGCTGCTCCGGCTTATAGCCCTTTTGGGTTTTCCAATCGTAATACACACCAATATTGTAGCAAGCATCCCAACAACTTTTCATTCCCATAAATCCTAACACTATACAGCATACACCTACCAAGCGTCTGTTTTTTTGCATCCATAATTTAGATTCCTGCCACAAGGTCATATCGGGCATAGGTGATTTGCCCTCGGCCAATTGTGCTGAGTTATGCAATGCAATGCGTATACTACGAAATATTACAAGTAAAATAGCCAATACAATTACAATTGCAAGAATTAAATAGAGCGGGTCAATACCATCCTCTGTTATAACCGGATCAACTTCAAGTGGTGTTTTAGATCCGGCAGCTACAGCATTATCAACAGGAGGGTTTTTTATATAATCTAAAATGGCATCTACATCTTTATCCGTTAACTGACCTTCAAAAACAGTCATAGCGGCTTTTCCGTTTTCATTGTAAATTTTAGAGGCATAGGCATCGCCAGATTTAATAAGTTTTTCATTATTAATAATCCATCGCTTGAGCCAATCGCCCTTTGGAGCTCTATCAAATATACCTTTGAGTCCAGGACCCGTAAGTTTCTGATCTGTGTGCGCAGCGTGACATACGGCACAGTTTTGTTTGAAAAGCTTGGCGCCATCCTGAGCCTTACTTACCGATACCCATGCCAGGCATATCAGTATAAAGGCAAATGATTTGCCAACAGGAGGTAAAAATCCTTTAACAGCTTGTTTCATAAGGAATTGAGATTGTGTAGAACCGTTTGATTTCGATTAACGAGTACAAGAACATGTTGTAATTATCGGACGCAAATTTAGAACAACTAAGCACATAAGCACTGCTTTTTATTTATTTTTTTTAACAGATTATTTATTTATAATCATTCTAAATAAAAATAATACACTTTATCCGTGTGTTAACGAAATGGTACATTTGCGATTATTATGGCAAAAAATCCATGGGTTGTTAAAAGCACAGAAAAAAAATATAAAAACGCCTGGATTGAGGTAAATGAATTTAATGTTATTAATCCATCCGGCAAGCCTGGCATTTATGGTACAGTTTCTTTTAATAACCTTGCCATAGGCATAATACCCCTTGACACAAATGGTTTTACTTGGCTTGTAGGACAGTGGCGATTTCCATTGGATGCCTATAGCTGGGAAATACCTGAAGGTGGAGGTCCTTTGCACCAAGACCCATTAACATCCGCAAAACGAGAACTTAAAGAAGAAACCGGATTAATTGCACATAGCTGGACAGAACTAAGCCGATTGCATACAAGTAACTCGGTTTGCGATGAACTAGGAATTTTATACCTGGCACATACCCTTGAATACGGGACAGCAGAGCCTGAAGAAACTGAATTACTTGATATTAAAAAAGTACATTTAAACGATGCTTTTGAAATGGTAATGAAAGGTGAAATCACCGATTCATTAAGCCAAATTGGAATTTTAAAAGCTAAAATTTGGTATGATAACAAGATAAATACGCGATAGGGATTTTTAGAAATTATTTATATTTTAGCTATGCGCCATAAACCTGCGCTTATACACCCAAATTGGTGTGCTTGGGGAAGGTTTATAGCGCCTATAAGCTAGTTATGAGTAAGTTCTTTTTGAAAGTTTAAAAAAAAAAATATAGAATGAAAAAGGTTATTGTTTTTTATCTACTATTATTGACTTATATATGTTCAAGTCAATCGAGTTATTCTGATGAAACTATTGGTACATGGGTGGGTAAAATATATGGAGGAGGACTTCCATCAAAAAAAATTAAAATAGTGATTACAAAAGCACATTATTTTAACCATGAAAAAGGAGGTTATTGCCAAGGATATAGCTTGGTAAACAATTCAAATAAAACCAATTTTTCAGGAAATTTATTTGTAGAATGCGACAGACCCCACATAGAGGTTTTTGAGCCAAAAACAAATTCAAAAAATGGCATTTTTAATCTCTCATGGGGTTGTTTAGATCCGGAATGCTATGAAGAAGAAAAAAATACCGACGGCTTATGCTGCGGAACATGGATTTCATATGATAAAAAAATCAAAAGAAATATAAAAGTCAAAAAAATAAAATAAATCACCTACTCATAACAGCGGCTAGCCGCCATTAAAACCGGCGGCTAGCCGCGGAACGTTATGGGTAATAGCTGCGAGAGACAAAAACTTCAATGGACAAATTAAGACTTAAATATAAATTAGCTATTATCCCTAAAGACACCATTCTTTTTAGAAAGGCGCCTGACAATGGAATTTACGAATCAATGTATTTTAGTTTTAATTCAAGTGGAACTTATAGTTCTGACTTTAATTCTGGACCAACACAACAATGGAAAACAAAACAAACTATTATCTCACGTTTTATAGTAAAGGGTAAAATTTCTCCGCTCATATATGAAAATGATTTAGAATATTGTTACCACCATTTCTGCGGTGAGGACAAGTATTATTTAGATGTGAAGCATCGTAATAATCCTAAATGCAAAGACTTCTTAGCTTATTTGAAAAAAAATGGAATTGATAGTTGGGTGACATCTGTCCATAATGGCACTGATGTAGAATTACATTTGTTTACGGAAAACAATAAAAATTTAATTCAGTTTAAACAAAATGTAGACAATGAAAAAAATAGAATCATAGTAAACAAAGATTCTTTTAATAAAGTAATTTTATTAGACCTAAAAGATTACATATAGTTCAAGTTATTAATAGGCAGACACGAAAGCTGTGTTTAAACTAAATGGCAGCTACAACCACTAACAGCGGCTAAAATAAATTGGCGCATTGTACTTCTAATGAAAATTTGTTTTACATTTGAAATGTGGTTTTCAAAAGAAAGTTTGTACTTCAAAATCGCCAACTTCTTTTAGCCGCAAATCGTTAGCGGTAATACAAAAACACGATACCAAAATGGAACAGTTAAACCTAAATAAGTCCAATCCTGAAATAGAATTCAAATTGAATTCTGAAGACAGCTATTTAATGATTCATAGTGTTTCCGTAACATCCCAAAAGAATTTTGAGAACAAATGGACTAATTTCATATCACAGGTTAAACTAACCGCTGAGCTGAAATATGTTGTTTTTGACGACCAACAAGGACGCTTCATTGATGAAAGAAAAAATCAGTTCCCTATACATTTACTGGTTGACCCTTACCAAGTACAACCAGTTTTTAAATTGAACAAATTAATAAAAAACGAAACATTCACTTTGGGTATAAATCCGGAGAGAAAGTTTTATCGAACATTGAAATTAGAATTACAAGATGTTGAGAATCTAGATGAAGATTACAGTCTAGTATTGAACATTGAGAAATTTAAAATTGATGACTAAAAGCACGTACCGCTAACAGCGTGTAAGCAATATTGCCTTGCCGCAGGCGCAACACAAGGCAACATCGCCTACACGCAAACCGTTATAAGCAACCTTAAAACAGAATTTAACAAGTTGAAAATTAAAATCTATATTTGATTATGCCTAAAATTGCTATTTATAAATTTCTGACTTTTTTTATTTTCGCCTACGATGCGCTTAATGAGCCCCGCATTTGCATATTGTTAAAGAAAAAGGAAATCGACAACGTTCTGGAAAAATTTGGTTGGAGACTTTTAAAGTTGCTGAAAAAGGTACACTAAACGAGAAGGAATTAAATCAAGCAATTAGTTTGATTAAAAAGAATCAAATAATACTGATTGACTCATTTAACAAGGTAAAAAATGGTCAAAAAATAACTACTATAAAATTAAAATAAATGACAACTAAACTTAAAAATACCAAAATTTGTATCGAAAAATTAAATTTCGATAGCGCGGGAAAAATATCACTGAAACTTGAAGATGGTCGTGTAATTATTGTTCCATTAAAATATTTTCCAGACATACAAAAATTGCCGGTTGAAAAAAGAAAAAAATACACAATTGTTGACGACCGAACCATTCTTTTCACTTATTCTGACTCTGTATATCATCTGGAGGATTTTATGGGATTAGAAAGCAAATGGCGAGAACGATAAGAAAGGCAGCTTATAACAGCGTGTAAGTAATATTGCCTTGCCGCAGGCACAACACAAGGCAACATCGCCTACACGCAAAACGTTATACAGCTAACCGCGATAGGGATACGAAGGGCTTGGTTCATTGCGAAGCAATAACCGAGCAAAGCGAGCCCGGAGTAGCCCGGGCCGAAGGCATCGCCCTAATATTTCAATAAAAAAAACCTAATCAGAAAGCATCGCCCATGAAAAGAATTAACAAAAAACTAAAAGCATAATCTATAAAATATTAAAATTTAGTAAAAAAATTAAAAAACTAAAATCGCATTTGTTATATGGATTATTCTATTGAAATATTACAAACCCACAATACATAAACAAGCTTAATAAATTAATACCTTTATCCTATGAAAGCTTACGTTGAAGATTTTCCTAACCAAATTTTAAACGCCTTACAACGTTGTGATGAACAAACTGAAATTCATCCTAAAACTTTTAACTGCATAATTATTGCTGGCATGGGAGGCTCGGGCATATGTGGAATGATTTTTAACGATTTGTATAAAAATAACATTACATGCCCCGTAATACCCTTACAAAACTACGATTTACCGGCTTTTGTAAACCATGAAAGCCTTGTAATTTTATGTAGTTATTCGGGAAATACGGAAGAAACCCTTTCGGTTTTTCAACAAGCTATTGAACGCCAAAGCTACTGTATTGCTATGTGTAGTGGCGGAACATTAGCCAAACGTGCTAAAGAATTGCAAATTCCTTGTTACTCAATGCCCACAGGACAACCACCCAGGGCGAGTATTGCGTACCCCTTTGTATTTATTTGTGATATTTTTACAAAGTTGGGATTATTAAAAGACGCTTATGCTGAATTAAAAAAACTATCAATATTTTTAAAATCTGAAACTACCGAATTAAAATCTCTGGCATTTGATATTGCCAAAACCTGTTTACACAGTTTACCCATATTGTATGGATTTGGATTAACAGAAGGTGTATTGATTCGATGCCGACAACAAATTAATGAAAATTCTAAAATGCTTTGCTGGCATCATATGTTTCCAGAAATGAATCATAACGAACTGGTAGGCTGGGCGGAACAACAACCCCATTCCGTTGTACTGGCTTTTCATACCGCATTTGATGTGACGCGAAATATTAAACGATTTGAATTTTGCAAGCCTATTTTTGAAAGCCGCTGCAAAGCCGTTTTAAACTTACATGCTAAAGGACATACTGCGCTTGAACAAAGTTTTTACCTTATTTTATTGGGCGATTGGATTAGTTGCTATTTAGCAGATTTAAAAGCAATAGATCCCACTGAAGTAAAAGTAATTGACGGTCTAAAGGCATTTTTAAATTCATAAATGCAACAGATTTTATTTTGCGATTTAGGTCTAATGGACTTTAAAACATGCTGGGATTTTCAGGAAACCTTGTTTGAAGACATGCTGAACAAAAAAATGCAAGCACGTACAAATAATACTGCATTACAAAATCCACAACATTATTTATTTTTTGTTGAACACCCGCATGTATACACCTTGGGCAAAAGTGGTAAAGCTGAACATTTACTGGCTCAACCAGCATTTTTAAAACAGATTCAAGCTACTTTTTACCGCATCAACAGAGGCGGTGATATAACATACCATGGGCCCGGACAACTGGTCGGCTATCCCCTACTCGATCTTGATTTCTTTTTTACCGATATACACAAATACCTACGATTATTAGAAGAAACCATGATTTTGGTATTGGCACACTATGGTATACATGCTGGGCGCAGAAGTGGTGAAACCGGCGTTTGGATTGATGCCGAAGTAGCACATAAAGCACGCAAGATATGTGCCTTTGGAGTGCGCTGCAGCCGTTGGGTTACCATGCATGGATGGGCTTTAAATGTAAATAACGATTTGAGTTATTTTAATCATATTGTACCCTGTGGCATAAAAGATAAAGGGGTAACCAGTATGCAAGCTGAACTCGGTAAACCAATTGATATGCATGCACTTAAAGCACAAATAAAACTTCAATTTGGTATTTTGTTTAATGCAGTATTAAAAACATGTACAGTAGGTTCTATAAATGAATCGCTAACAAAATCACTGTAAATTAAATTTAATCCTTTTGCAGTATACCTTCAAAAGGTACGCGATGTTTGATAGAACGGCTGAGTGTAATTTCATCTGCAAATTCAAGACTGTCACCAACAGCTAATCCCCGGGCAATTGAACTTAATTTAACGTTAAAGGGGGCTAATTTTCTAAAAATATAAAAGGCTGTAGTTTCGCCTTCCATAGAAGTATTCAAGGCCAAAATTACCTCTTGTACCTTAGTGCTTTCAACTCGATGTACTAAACTGTCTAAATGTAACATGCTGGGCGATATGCCATCCATTGGTGAAATAAGTCCGCCCAATACATGGTAAAGACCTGTAAATGATTTGCTACTTTCTAAGGCCAATACATCACGATAATCTTCAACAACACATATACATGAGGCATCTCGGTTAGTATTTTGACATACCGCACAAACTTCAGTTTCAGTAAGCGTATTGCAGGTTTTACAATATTGTAATTCATGACTTAAACGATGCAGTAGGGTACTTAAATCTTGTAAAGCCTCCGGGCCCGATTTTATTAAATTTAAAACAAAGCGGAGTGCAGACTTTTTTCCAATACCTGGAAGCGAGGCAAATCGCTCTGTTGCATCTTGAATTAATTTGGAATGCAATTCCATATACAAAAGTATCTATAAGATGGCATTGTTTATAACATTCTCATTACAAGATATGAACCTAAAATACGAATTTTAATTTCGTAGTATGAATTATATGCCTCTGGTTTTAATAAGCTATCTGGCAATTTTATTAGGAATGGCCTTTTGGACGGCACGACGTGCCGATAATCAAAGCTTTTTTATAGGCAATAAAAGCAGCAACTGGATACTTGTTGCGTTTGGCATGATTGGCACTTCATTGTCAGGAATGACCTTTATTTCTGTTCCAGGCACCGTAGGCTCAGGCGGATTTAATTATGGCTGGGTAGTTTTGGGCTATGGATTAGGGTACCTCGTAATTGCATATATTTTATTGCCGCTATATTATAAACTTGAATTAACATCCATTTACAAATACTTAAATCATAGGTTTGGCGATTTAGCACATCAAACCGGCGCATGGATTTTTATTGTATCACGTACCCTGGGTGCAACTTTGCGATTGTATTTGGTTATACATATACTTGAACGGTATGTTTTACAATCATGGGGTTTAAATTTTCATATTACGGCTGTGTTTATAATGCTTTTAATTGTACTATATACATTTAAAGGTGGTGTAAAAACAATTGTTTGGACCGACACCTTACAAACCACCTTTATGCTTTTAGCTCTTGTAATTTGCACCTATTTTATTTTGGATCGTTTACAATTAAATATTTCTCAGGCTTGGATTAAAATGCAAGAACAACAGCTTACTAATTGGCATGGTGACCGTATTATGAATTCAGGTTACTGGCTTAAACAACTATTGGGGGGCTTTTTTATAACCATTGCCATGACCGGGCTTGACCAGGAAATGATGCAAAAAAACATTAGTGTTAAAACGCTTAAAGATGCCCGTAAAAATATACTATGCTTTAGTGTAATTATAGTGCTAGTAAACTTTGTGTTTTTATTTTTAGGCGGTCTTTTACAATTGTACAATACAAAACTCCATCTCCATTTAATTGGCGATGCCATATTTCCCGGTATTGCTTATTCGCCTACATTGCCTTGGCTTATGGCTTTATTTTTTTTAATTGGATTGGTTTCTGCATTATTTCCAAGCGCAGACGGTGCATTAACCGCTGTAACAGCATCCGTTTGTGTAGATGTTTTACATATTGACCAGCGCATGCATTTAAACGCCCTACAAAAAACTAAATTGCGTAAAGGCATTCATGGCGTTATGGCGCTACTATTTTTAATTTGTGTTTTTATTTTTAAAGCCGTTGATCAAGGCTCTTTAATTCAATTATTACTTAAAATAGCCGCACTTACCTACGGTCCTTTACTAGGTTTATTTGCATTTGGAATTTTTACAAAATTTCAAATTTCTAAACCAGGTATATTAATTACCTGTATAGCCGCGCCGGTGCTTTCGTATGGACTTCAATTCCTTTTAAATAAACATTTACATTACGAAATTGGTCCTGAATTACTTCTTATAAATGGTAGTATTGCGTTTTTAGGATTTTGGATTTTTAAGAAAAATGCTGAAGTACTAATATAAATACTATCCATACAAATTAGCAACTGTTATTAAAAATATTAGATGTAATATATTAAGTATTTAAAAGTAAAAACAGTAAAACCTTTATGAAACAATGTATTTAAAACACAAAATTAAATGAAGCGTTATAACTAATGCCTCTTAAATTTCTGTTTTGAGAAAATGGTATAAAATAACTTACATAGGTATCCAGTAAAATATATTTATTTTTAAAAAGTTCTAATCCTACTGAGGGAGAAATGTAGGCGGCATTTAATTTTTTGGAATCTGAAGATATCATAATGGCACCAAATGTATAGCCTGAATAGAGATTAAAATATTTACGGTTTCCTCTGCCTAAATGTCGTGAGTAATAATCCTGTCCAAAACCCAGTAAAAATAATTCTGAATAACGTAAACTGTCATTCGGAGATGGTTTTAATGCCTTGTATGCACCTGCTAAAAGATAGCTTTTACCTTTAGTAAATAAATATTTTAAAAAGTAGCCCTGGTAATTTGAATATGAAATACCCGCTTTGGGTGATTCTAGCATAAGATTTGAAAATGTGATACCTGGCATATTTACAAATTTTAACTTGGTATCGGTTGGCATAGTAGACTCTTCCGTAAAATGGATGTTAACTGTATACATATTATCCTGTAAATTGTAATTTAAAAGTTCTTTTTCCTTTTGATGTATGGACTCTTCAATTAATTTTAATTCTTTCCAAAATCCGTAATAGGAGTCTGATTTTGTGTCAAGTTTAGAAATCAATTCCGTGTATGAATTTTTCTTTTCTGTTAAATACTTTATTTCCAGTTGAATTTCTTGTATTCTGCTGGAATTATTTACAGTGGTAATTTTTTTTATTAATAAAGTGCCAAACGAATTTAAACTATCTTCTAACAATTTATATTGTGCGTCATTTAAAATCAAATTAAAATCAGCATATGCCTTGCTTACATCTTGACTGTTAATTTGAAATTGATGCGATTCAATAAAATGGGATAATTTTAATTTATGGCTTGTAAAATCTAACGTGTTTATTGAAATATCTACGAGTGTTGAATGGTATTGGTAATGATGTTGTGCACTACTGTTGGTGAAATATAAAAAAACTAATATTACGTAAAATCCGGCTTTAATTTTCTTAATCATCATAAATCATTTAATTTAATTAAATTAATAAACTATGTATTCAAAAGTACAATTTTTAAAACAAGGCTATACCCCTGAAAATTAGTCACGTTTCAATTACCAATTACGACAATTTGACTTTAATTTTTTAAAAACCATGTCGTTATAACTGATTTTGGACATTGGAATAAAATTGGCACCAACAGTATTAAAAAAAATATGAATTTAAACGCATTTACTGTTAAAGCTCAAGAAGCCATTCAACAATCGCTTCAAGAAGCCATGCAGCGTAACCATAATGTAATTGAACCGGCACACATTTTTAAAGGTATAACCGATGTTGATCAGCATGTATGGCCCTTTTTATTTAAAAAATTACAGGTACAGCCAGAAAAAATTGCAGCTGTAATTGAGCGTATACTTAATCAGATACCAAAAGTAAGCGGCACAAATACACAGCTATCTGCAGCCGGACAAGAAGTATTATTAAAAGCACAAAGCGCTGCAAAAAAATTAAACGACGAGTTTGCCGCCATTGAGCATCTGCTTTTGGGAATAATTTTAGTTAAAAGTCCGGTACAGCAGTATTTAAATGATATTGGCATTTCAGAAAAAAATTTACAATCGGCAATTTCAGAATTACATCAAGGCGAGCGTGTTACCAGTGCAACACAAGAAGAACAATACCAAGCCCTAAATAAATTTGCAGTAAATTTAAATCAACAGGTAATTGCAGGAAAACTTGATCCCGTAATTGGACGCGATGAGGAAATCAGAAGGGTTTTACAAATTTTATCACGGCGCACTAAAAATAATCCTATTTTAGTTGGTGAACCCGGCGTTGGAAAAACAGCAATTGCCGAAGGCCTGGCGCATCGCATTCGCAGTGGTGATGTGCCCGAAAATCTTAAAAGTAAGCAGGTATTTGCATTGGATATGGGTGCACTTATTGCCGGTGCAAAATTTAAAGGTGAATTTGAAGAACGCTTAAAAGCTGTTGTAAAAGAGGTTATTAAAAGCTCCGGAGAAATCATTTTATTTATAGATGAAATTCATACGTTAGTGGGTGCCGGCGGAAGCGGCGAAGGTGCCATGGATGCCGCAAACATTTTAAAACCTGCACTTGCCCGAGGCGAATTACGTGCCATTGGCGCAACTACGCTTAACGAATATCA
>Ga0209358_10003515_pt1 | contig 11552 bp, 12 predicted proteins | sample LauGreFa1BDMLBSN_2_FD_187574 | JGI IMG/M metagenome (GOLD analysis project Ga0209358, IMG submission 187574) | Freshwater lake microbial communities from Lake Michigan, USA - Fa13.BD.MLB.SN (SPAdes) (version 2) | ecosystem: Environmental > Aquatic > Freshwater > Lake | place: Lake Michigan, USA...
CCCAATAAGCACCTCGATTGGTGTAAGCACCAATATCTTTAGGATTATCTTTAATTTGTTTAGTATAAACATCTATAATTGCCTTTGCTTGAGCACGTTCGGCTGGTGTTAAATCTAAATTATACAAATCATCTAATTGATATTCAACACTAGTATCAATATTTTTACTCGCCTCTTGTCCATCTTTACTTTCATCATGTTTATATTCCTTATTACCATGAACATACACCTTAGTTTGAGCATTTACATAAGAAGATAAAAAGAAAAAGAATACAAAATATTTAAACATAAGTAAAATACTGATTTATTTTAATCTATAATAATATTACAATTCATTTACCTAAAAACACATAAATCATGTTTTTTTGTACATCAAGAGTTAAAATTTAGTTTCAAAAATTTATAAAAAATTACAAAATTATTCGAAAGGTGAAAAATGAGTTAAAATTAAAGTTTGATAAAAATCTTCATATTGATTTAAAAACAAATCTTTATTCGCCTCAAAAATTGGAATAGAGTCCGAAAAAAAAACAATATTCTTAATTCTTCCACTCATTTGATTCATAATGTTTTGCATTCCCTCTAAAGTTAAATAATCCATTAACCATTTTCTATCAAAAATTAAATCTCCTAACACAAGCATTTCTGATGGCAATTCATTTCTTATCAAATCATACTCCATTTTTAAATCCATACAATATGAATTGTAGTTAATTTTTTTAGCTAAAATTATTTGTGCTAAAAAAAAATCAAAGTACATATCTATAGCAATAGAAGTAAACTTACCTAAAACAGGGTATAACAATTTTTTTAGATTAATGAAATTTGGATAATTATCAATAAACTCATCCAATTTTCGATGTAAAACTACACCTTCGATAACCCTAGGGTTAAAGTTTGTAAAATTACTCCCTTTTATAGTATCAGCTAACATATTGCTACAACGTACAATACTATTTTGAGGAGAAAAAAAACTATGCGCTAAAAAATTCAATTAGATTTTATTTTAAAAAGTTAAAAAAAATTTAAACATCGTAAATAGTTAATAAATGAGAAGTTTTTTTAATAAATACTCACATTAAACACCATTTAAGTTATGATTAATTCCTTATTTTTGCCCAAAAGAAAAAACTTAAATACTAAGATATAATAAACTTCGTTATACCCATTTAAGTTTTTATTAAATTTAATACACAATGTTACATAAAACAAGTATAATTTACAGTATAGTTTGCCTTTTTGGCTTACAGCAAGCTTTAGCACAATCTCAACAAAATATTGATGATCAATTAGAAAGAGTAAAAGGAGAAGGACGATTAAATACAATTACTACAGCTGTTCCATTTTTAATGATTAGTCCAGATTCTCGAGCTGGAGGAATGGGAGATGTAGGAGCCGCAACAACTGCCGATGCAAATTCATCACATTGGAATAACTCAAAATACGCATTTATAGAAAGTAATATGGGATTATCTTTTTCTTATGTTCCATGGCTTAAAAATTTAGTTCCAGATATCAACATGAGCTATTTAAGTGGATATAAAAGAATTAATGATCAAATGGTAATGAGTGGTTCTATTAGATATTTTACATTGGGTGAAATTAATTTAACAGATGAAGGAGGAAATACTTTTCAGGTTATTAAACCCAATGAAACAGCTGCCGATGCAGGTATTGCTTATAAATTAAGTGAAAAATTTTCGGGTGGTTTTAAGTTAAGATATGTACATTCAAACTTAACCATGGGCGTATCTACTTTAAATGATACTAAACCTGCTAGAGCTGTTGCTGCAGATTTAAGCGGATTTTACACTACAGATTTAAAAGTCTCTCAATACAATAGTAAGTTAAACTTTGGATTTAATATTTCAAACATTGGTAACAAAGTTTCTTACTCTGAAGCTGCACGTAGGGATTTTATTCCTATTAACATGCGTTTAGGATCGGGGTTAGTTATGGAAATAGACGAGTTTAACACATGGGGAATCTATGCTGATGTGAATAAATTATTAGTGCCAACACCTCCTGTTTTGTTGAGAGATGACAATAACAATATTGTAATTGGTGATGATGGAGAACCAGCAATTTTAGCCGGAAGAAATCCTAATGTATCTGTTCCTGTAGGTATGATTCAATCATTTTATGATGCACCTGGTGGGTTTAGAGAAGAATTAAGTGAATACACACTATCAGTTGGTACAGAGTATTGGTACGATAAACAATTTGCAATGCGTGCCGGATATTTTTACGAAAATCCCAACAAAGGTAATCGAACTTATTTAACTGTTGGAGCAGGAATAAAATACGAAATGTTGTATATTGATTTTTCATATTTAGTTTCTCTTGATCAAAGAAATCCTTTGGAAAATACAGTTCGTTTTTCATTAAAATTAGATTTAGATCAATTAAAAAAATCAAACGATAAAAATTAAAAATATGCACCCATATAGAGTAGGTTTTGGATTTGATGTTCACCAGTTAGCAGAAGGACACGATTTTTGGTTAGGAGGAATTAAAGTAGAACATTATAAAGGTGCGGTTGGACACTCAGATGCAGATGTTTTAATTCATGCAATTTGCGATGCTTTACTAGGTGCAGCGGCTTTAGGAGATATTGGAGTACACTTTCCAGATACATCTATGGAATTTAAAGGTATTGATAGCAAAATTTTATTAAAACGTGTAATGGATTTAATTCGCGAAAAAGGCTATGAAATTGGTAATATTGATGCTACAGTTAGTTTACAAAAACCAAAAATAAAACCTGTAATTCCTACCATGCAAAAAGTATTGGCAGATGTAATGGGAATTGATGTTGATTTACTTTCCATAAAAGCTACAACAACCGAAAAATTAGGTTATGTTGGAACCGAAGATGGTGTAAACGCTCATGCTGTTGCTTTAATTTATAAAAATAACGCATAAAATTTAACTTATGGAAGAACTTTTACAAGTTAAAAACCTAGATCAATACATCGTATTAGGAGAAAAATTTATTATTAGATACGGTTTTAAACTTTTAATTGCGGTTGGAATTTTATTTATTGGTTTATGGATAATTAAAAAGTTGTTATTTGCCATAAATATCATTTTTGAGAAAAGGAATTTCGATACTTCTTTGAAAGGTTTTTTGCGTAGTTTTATTGATATAATTCTTAAAGTTTTATTAATTATTACAATATTATCTACTTTAGGAGTAGAAATGACCAGTTTTATTGCAATACTTGGAGCTGCAGGATTTGCTATTGGTATGGCTTTATCTGGTACTTTATCCAATTTTGCTGGTGGTGTAATAATTTTAATTTTAAAACCATTTAGAGTTGGAGATATAATAGAAGCTCAAGGTTATTTAGGTAATGTAAAAGAAATTCAAATTTTTAATACCACTTTAAATACGTTTGACAATAAACGAATTGTTATTCCTAATGGAGCTTTAGCGACCGGAAATTTAACCAATTACTCTATTGAAGAGAGAAGAAGGGTGGATTGGACTTTTGGAATTTCATATGGAGATTCATTTGATAAAGCAAAAGAAATTATTTTTGATTTATTATCCAAAAATGAAAAAGTTTTAAGAGATCCTGAAATTTTTATCGCATTACAATCTTTAGGAGATAGCGCCGTTAATATTGTTGTTAGAGCATGGTGCAATACACCAGATTATTGGGATATTTATTTTAGATTAAATGAGGAAGTTTACAAATCATTTTCTGAACAAGGTATTAGTATTCCTTATCCTCAAATGGATATTCACATTAAAAAAGATTAGTTAATAAGCTGATATACTTTGTTCGTATCCTTTTACCAAGTGCCCAGCTATACAACTTTTTTGAGCTCCTGTATAACTGTTATAGATATTTATTTGATTATGTACGCGCAAATATCCTAAAAAAGCAAAAATTAGTGCTTCTTTAAAATCAACCGTTTCTTTATTTGGAACAAACCAAGCTATATTGGAATTAATTGTATTTAAACAATTAATAAAATGTTTATTATATGCTCCGCCACCAGTAATTAAAACTTTACTAGCTTTTGGTGCTATCAATTCATTAATTTGGAAGGCGATATGATGATTAAAAGTACACAACTTATCTGCTAAAGAAATTGGAAAAGTATGTATAATTGAAAAATTTTTATCAATATACTCTTTACCCAATGATTTTACACCCTTTATTGAATAAAATGGAACTTTATTCAATTGAATTAATAAATCTTCATTAACAACACCTCTACCTGCCTCTAAACCATCTTTATCCATTAACCAACCTAAAGAAGCTACCAATTGATTAATAACTAAATTAAAAGGCCCAACATCCAAAGCATGTCTTTTTTCATTTTCTTTAAATGAAATATTGGCAATTCCACCTAAATTTAAACAGCAATCATATTCAGAAAATAATTTTTCATCTCCTACAGGAACTAATGGTGCACCTTGACCACCTAAAGCAACATCCATTGGTCTGAAATCACCTACAACATCACAATTTAAATGAGCTGCAATTTTATCTAAAATTCCAATTTGATAAGTAAAACCTAAATCGGGTTGGTGAAAAATAGTATGACCATGCGATGAAATTAGATCATATTCTTTTCTATCAAAATTATTTTGAATTGCATTCACCAAAAAATCAGTCCACTCAACACTTAATTTAACCAAATCTAATCCTGATAAATGGATGGCTTCTTTTAATTTTTTTTGAAAATCTAAAGGATAATCCACCATTAAGGCTTTATGAATTTTGTAGCTATATTTTTGTTCCTTAAAATCAAAAGTTACCAAACATAAATCTAGTCCATCACAAGATGTACCCGACATTACGCCAATAATTTTAAGACCCATACAATTAAAAAATTTCGTTTTTAATTACTTTAACCAACTCAATTTTAGTATCACTAACTTTTTCAACAATAAAAGAATAATCCTCACTTTTTAAAACTTCCTTTTCGCTTGGAATTTTTCCAATTTGATTAAAAATCAAACCAGCTAAAGTTTCATAAGCATCACTGGTTGCAATATTTAGTGCATATTTTTCATTTACATAATCAATCTCTAATCTACCCGAAAACACAAAAGTATACTCATCAATTTTTTCTTCAATATGCTCTTGTACGTCGTGTTCATCCTCAATTTCACCAAAAATTTCTTCCATCAAATCCTCAATAGTTAACATTCCTGCTGTTCCTCCAAATTCATCTACTACAATAAAAACACTTTTACGTTGTTTTATAAAATTATTCATAGCATTTTGAGCACTTAAAGTTTGAGGAATATAACCCACTGGCAATAAAATTTCCTTTATAGACGATGGATTTTTAAACAACTCATAAATATGAACAAATCCTACTACTTCATCAATAGAATCCTTGTATATAATGATTTTAGAATATCCAGTTTGTATGAAAATTTGTTTAATTTTTTCGATTGATGTATCCATTGGTACAGCCTCAATTTCATTTCTAGGGACCATACATTCTTTAACTTTAACCGATGAAAAATCTAAAGCATTTTTATATAAAACCACTTCATTATCTACCTCTTGTAAACTATCCAAATCAGTTCTAGTTTCTAAATACTCCTCCAATTCAATTCTACTAAAAATAGGCTTAACCTCTTCAATTTTAATTTTAAAAAACTTTTTAAGTATGAACTTTGATATAGAAACAAAAAAATTTACTATCCATTTACTTATCCAATAAAAACCAAACATAGGAAAAGCAAATATCGCTAAAACTTTATTTTTCAATATTCTAAACAAAGTTTTAGGTAAAAATTCGGCAAAAATTAATATTAAAATTGTGGAAATAATTGTTTGTATAATTAGCATTAATATACTGTTGGATATAAATTCACCCAAAATTGGTGTAAGGGCCTTATCCATATAAATACCGTAAATAACTAGAGCTAAATTATTACCTATCAATAAAGTAGCTATAAAACGAGAAGGTTTTTTTACAAATATGGATAGTATTTTATTAACTTTATCTTCGGGCTTATTACTATTCATTTCAATCAACATCTTATCCGATGTGATATATGCAATTTCCAATCCCGAAAAAATTGCTGAAAAAATAATCATTAAAATAATAATCCAAAAAGTAAACATTATTTATCAATTGATTTTTTGTACTGTTTATATCTATTGTATCCAAAAAACACAGCCAGGATAGAAATCAAAAGCATTTTATATGCAGGATTCCATCCATCTTGATAAAATTTAACCACAAACATGGTTAAAAAAAATAATGCTGCAAAAAACCAAAAATAAATTAATATTTTAACGAGCTTATTCTTGTCCATTGATTATAAATTCTCCCCTTGGGTTAGATAATGTGTAATTTAAAAAATATTGATCGGAAATCATACTATCTCCATATAAAATCTGATCTTTTTTAGTGATTTTTACTGGAACAGGAGCTTTAATTTTTCCTGTTTTTTCGTACCAAATAATTTGTTCTGTATTTAATTTTTCACCAATTTCGTTAAATACAACAATGTTATTAAAAGCATGTAAATCGCCCTCTTCACGATATCTAATAGCTTTATCAGCTTTCATTTGGCTCTTCACACTTCCATCAGCTCTATATAAAATCAAATGTACATTACCAATCATTAAATCATGGGCTGGTTTAAAATCCTTTGCTTCATACTGTTTTAAAGTATCTCCAGTAATTTGAGATGTTGCATAACCAGAATCCGAATAATTAATTTTAAAATTATAATACACAGATTCGGGAAAATTTTCTCCTAAAACTATTTTTTCGTTATTTTTCAAATCGTTTTCACAAGCAAACGAAAAAAGCACAAGTAGTAAACTACATGTGCTTTGAACTAAATTTTTAGATAAACTAAATTGTCTCATTATTTTTTCGATCTAACTCTTGTACTTTGTCCAATCCAACATCCAACCTGATAACTATCACCGTCATTTAAACTTTGTAAAAATAAATCTTTTTGTTCAGGAAAATAGGAAGAATATTTATTTGCTTTTTGTTGCGCGGCAGATTTTATTTTTTCGTTATCTCCAGCAGCATTTGCTGCTCTTTGAAAATAATCTACAGCTACCCAATAAATTTCTTTTCCACCAAATTTTAATTCTTTACATGATGAAGCACTGTAAGCAATTGCATCACCAATTATCATTAATGCTTGTGCATCGCCATTTAAAATAGAATTTGCTTTTTCAGCATTTCTTTTTGCCTCTTGAAACTGATTATTACTCAAGTTAAACTTTGCTTTATCAATGTAATTACCTGCTAGTTTGTTAGAATCTTTTTCTAATTCAATTGCTTTATTTAAAAACATTTCTGCTTTTGATTTATTAGAAGCTATATAATATTTACCTAAAGCTGAAGCTGTTTCTGCATCTGGTTTTGAGTTAAACCTTTCTTCCATTAACATTACTAATGCTTTTCCTGAAGTACATTTTTTAGAATTTAAAACCTTAATACCTTTATCCACCCAAGTTAAATCAGATTTTTTAGCTGAAAAATTGGCAACATAAACAGAATCTAAAATATCACAATCTAAACATTTTTCTGAATAATCAGTTATTTTTTCTAAAGTTGATTCAAATTTAGCTTTGTTTTTTTCATCTTGATTTGAAGCTAAATCACTAATGATAAAATAATTCTCTAACATTTCATCACACTTAATTTTTTTAGTTTGCAACATAACTTTTGCATTATACATAAAAATTTGCAATTCGTAAGTTGTAAATTCGTTGGGATAAGTGTTTAAAACTTCTTTAAGCATTTTGTATGCTTCTTCATACCTATCTTTAATCATGTAATGACCAATTAAAGAACCCAATGAAGTTGTGATTTTAGCTTTTTCCTCTGGAGAATCAGCAAAATATTTTAATCTATTTGTTAACAAAATTTCCAAAGTATCCACATACCCTTGTTTTTTTGCCTCATTAGTTTCCGCTTTTAACAATTCACGATAAACTTTTTCACCAATTATATAAAGGTTTCTTGTGGATTGCGGACAAATTTCTAAAACTTTTCTAACAGATGGTAAAGCATCTAAGTAGGCTTTTTGTTTATAGTATGTGGACATAATAGAAATTTTCTCCTTACACAACTCTGGATTTTCACCATAAAAACCATCTTGAGCTTTTACTGTTAAAAATGAGATAAAAAAAACAATCAAATTTAAACTAACTAAACGCATATTATAAAATTTAAAAATTAATTAAACTTACGTTGTATAAACCATTTATCGTTTAACACAACTGATAAGTTGAAATGAAAAATATTTTCGGCTATAACACTATTGGCACCTCTATACCCATAACCTAAACCAAAATTTAAATACGAACCAAATAATTCTGTTTCATACTTCATTCGTTTCAACGGAGCACTTAAACCAAAATTTATGCCATACTCCATTATTTGATTATTTTCGATTATATAAGGTGCTTGCCCAGCATAAAGTCCCATACGATAATTCATTTTTCTCCAAAAACTTCCATAACCACCAGCATTTATATTAGGTAATAATTCTCCTCCGAATGAAATTTTTTGAGCTAAACTTAAATAATTTCTGGAATTATTCATTGCGAAATTAGTCCAATCTTCATTGTTATATTGCAATGAAAATAAATAACTATTTTCTTTACTATAACTTATTCCAAAATCATATTTTGAGGGTAATAAAACTTGTTGAGTTATTCTGGATTCATAATTATTAAAAAGATTTACAGAATTATCATGACGTTCAATTCTTACAACTTCACCATCAACAATTTGGGTTGCAATTAAATAATCATTTAAAGTTTGATAATTGGTATTAAAAAAATAATCATAAACACGAGCATTACCTCCAATTATCCATCTTTTTTCCTCATTAACTTTTAGTTCTATTTGAGCTCCTAAATCTAAATTAAATCCACGGATAATATTATTGTCTATTTTTCTAACATTTACAAAATCAATCGAACTATACTCAGCTTTAGAAATATTTTGAAGATTTCCAAATAAAAATGAACCTCTAGCTCCAATAGATAAAAACTTAAATTTACCACCAAAACCTAAAAATAAATCAGAAATATTTCCTTTTCCTTCAGATTTTTTGTTTACCAATAAATCCCCATCTACACTACTTGTATTTTCGTAAGCATAATTTTTTGAAGAATAAGGTAAAATTCCTGCCGCAAAACCCAAACCTCTCCCTAAAGGAAAACCTATAATTGCTGTTGTACTTGTAAAATTATTATAAACCGATGTTACATTATTTTGAGTGTAATTATTTTGAGATATATGCAAACCAGTTTCTGCGCCAGTATAACGTAACCTACTTAAACTTGCAGGATTATATGGGTTAATATATTTTGTAGATACGTATGCACTCGAAATTCCTCCCATTGCAAAATTTGAACTTAAGCCAACAGGGTTTAAATTTCCTAAACCTAACTCCGAAAAAGGCGATTTAATTTGTGGATATATCTTTAAAATTGTAAAGAAAAGAGCTAATGTTATGTAATATTTATTTTGCATTAAATTGAATTAAACGATTTAAACCTTCTAAAAGTAAATTAGGTCGTGCAAATATCTTACTTTTTATATCATCTACAAAACTTAAAGTATCTCCACCTGTTAAAAAAACTTGTAAATTGGGATTATTTTCTTGATAACGAGCGATAATATAATTTATTTCCCCTAATACACCATACCATGCTCCGCTATGCATACAATTTTTTGTTGAATCACCTACTAAATTGGGTTTCTCATCAAAATATTCCAACATTGGTAGTTTAGATGTAAACTTATGCATTGCTTTTAATCGCATTTGAAAACCTGGAGAGATTCCACCTCCAAGAAAAGTATTTTTTTTATTAACAAAATCATAAGTAATACATGTACCTAAATCCAACACCAAAAAAGGATTACCTTCGGCATGATAATACGCAGCAGACAAACCTATTAATCTATCTACTCCCAATGTTTCTGGTGTTTTATACTGAATATTAAAAGGGAATTTTGATTGAATATTTATTTGTAAATTGTGCGGAAAAGTAGAATTAATGAAATTTAAAAAATCAGATTCTACAACAGATGAAATTGCACAATTTTCGATGTTGTATCTTGATTTTAAATCAAACAAATGTGCTTCTAAATCTGCAGTGTAACTATATTTAAACAAGTTAATTAATTCGTCAGAATCAAAAACTCCAAATTTAACAAACGTATTTCCTGCATCTACAACTAAATTCACTACTTATTTTTTTTCAAAAGTAAGTTAATTATGTTAAGCTAGTATTAAAGTTTATTAGGATTTTAAAAAAACTTCTAGTAAAACACCCGATTCACATTTAAATATTCTACCTGGATAATCTAGAATAATACCTGTATCATGCGTTGCCATTATAACTGTGGTACCACCTAAAGATATTTCTTTTAACAAGGCCATAATTTCTTTAGTAGTTTGAGGATCTAAATTTCCTGTAGGTTCATCAGCTAAAATAATTTCTGGTGCATTTACTAAAGCTCTTGCTATAACAACTCTTTGTTGCTCTCCACCACTTAATTGATGAGGAAACTTTTGATTAACACCTTCTAAACCAACTTGTTTTAAAAGTTTATCCGCTTGCTCTTTCATCATTTTTTTATCCCCCCAATTGGTAGAACTCATTACAAACATCAAATTATTTTCGATATTTCTATCAGGTAAGAGCTGAAAATCCTGAAAAACAATTCCTAATTTCCTTCTTAAAAAAGGAACTTTGCTCGATTTAATTTTTCTCAAATCAAAATCTAAAACATTTACCTCTCCTTCTGCTGCTTCTAATTCTTTGTATAAAAGCTTTAATACAGAGCTTTTACCACTTCCCGTTTTACCTATGATATACACAAAATCTCCCTTGTTAACTAAAAAATTAACTCCATTTAAAACAGGATTTTTTTTATGATATGCAGTTACATTTTGTAAACTTACTATTGGATTATTCATTTTAATAAATATTTACTTCGCGTTCTAATCTAATATTATACTTTGACATTACCTCATTAATAATTTGTTCTGATAAATCTAATATATCCTTTCCATTTGCCCCACCATAATTTACCAAAACCAACGCCTGATTTTTATGCACACCATAATTACCAAAAGTTTTTCCTTTCCAACCTAAACTATCAATTAACCAACCTGCCGCAACCTTTGCCTCCTCTTCATTTATTGGATAATACACCATATTGGGATACAATAATAATAAATGATTTAAATGCTCAATACCAATTACTGGATTTTTAAAAAAACTTCCAGCATTTCCAATTTCTTTTGGATTAGGGAGTTTTGATTGTCGAATTTTGATAACTGCATCACTAACATTTTTAATTGTAGGATTTTCAACACCCATTTTGTTTAGCTCATCCTCAATTGCTCCGTAAGATGTGTTTAAAACATGGTTATTTTTTGTTAATTTAAAAGTAACTCTTGTAATTAAATACTTATCTTTTAATTCGTTTTTAAATACACTTTCTCTGTATCCAAATTTACAATCTTCATTTTTAAAATAATGAATTTCACCTGTTTCCAAGTGTAAAGCTTGCAA
>Ga0209358_10003520_pt1 | contig 11547 bp, 8 predicted proteins | sample LauGreFa1BDMLBSN_2_FD_187574 | JGI IMG/M metagenome (GOLD analysis project Ga0209358, IMG submission 187574) | Freshwater lake microbial communities from Lake Michigan, USA - Fa13.BD.MLB.SN (SPAdes) (version 2) | ecosystem: Environmental > Aquatic > Freshwater > Lake | place: Lake Michigan, USA...
AATTCCGGGGCAGCCCTTGAGTGTTGGTGAGAATAAGTTTTTTGCTGAAGGAAAGACTCAAACAATTCAGGAAAAAATTCTTTCTATTAGAAATGCTAGAGTCTCAACAAAGACGTTCACCAATACCCGCACAGAGGCTCAATTTACAGGTTTGTATATTGACCCACTGGCACAATCCTTTGCTTGTGATGAACCAACTGGTGTTTATCTAACTAAACTTGATGTTTATTTTGAATCCAAGGATGCTTCAGTTCCTGTTACTTGTCAGATTAGAACAATGGAATTGGGAACTCCAACAGCCACTGTTCTGCCATTTAGTGAGGTATCCTTAAATCCAGATTTTATTAATATTTCTAGTGATGGTAGCCTTGCAACAACATTCACTTTTGAGTCTCCCGTTTATATTGAGGCCAATCAAGAATACTCGGTTGTTTTGCTTTCAAACTCTACTTCTTATCGAGTATGGATTTCTAGATTAGGGGAAAGGGATTCTATTAGCGGTAAAGTTGTAGAAACACAACCAACCCTAGGTTCTCTTTTCAAGTCACAAAATGCCTCTACTTGGTCACCAAGTCAATTTGAGGATCTTAAATTCAGACTTTATCGAGCAGAATTTACAGCAAACACAGGTTACCTTAATTTCTATAACCCAGATTTAAATGAAGGCAATTCTCAAATACCAATTCTTTTCAACAATCCTTTAGACCTTATTTCTAGAAGAATTCGAGTTGGTCTTGCTACAACTGTCACTGAAAGTGATGCAAACTTTAGATTTGGACAGACTGTTTATCAGCCTAGCACTGAGGCAACTGGTATCTATGTTTCTAAGGTAGGTCTAGCGACTGGTGGAACTTCTAACGGTGGACTTACTATCACTTCTGCCGGTATTGGTTATACCCCATCTAGCGGTTCAACCACCTTTAATAATGTCACACTAACTTCTATTACTGGGACTGGTCGCAATGCAACCGCAAACATTACAATCAGTAATGGTGTGGCTGTAGGCGCAACTATTGTTTCTAGTGGCTCTGGTTATCAAATTGGTGATGTTCTAACTGCATCTCAAATTGGTTCCACAACTCTCGGTCGAAATTTAAGAATTTCTATCGCCAATGTAACTCAATTTAATGAAATCATTCTTGATAACGTTCAAGGTGATTTTGCAACCGGAGTTGGGGTCGGTAACAGCCTAAAATACTTCAATTCCTCAGGTAATTTAACCATTCTTAATAATGCAACTGGCGGAAATGTTACAATCACACCTCCAATTCAAGTTGAAAATGATGGACTACACTTTAGAGTAAAGCATCTTAATCACGGTATGCACTCTGATTTGAATTATGTAACTGTGAGCGGAATAACCCCAGACACAGCTTTTGCTAGACTTTCTGGTGATCTTTCAAATGTTGCAACCACAAGTATTAATGTAAGCGATGCGACTCTGTTTGCTAACTTTGAGGGATACCCTGTTAGCATTAACAATCCTGGCTATGCAATTGTTAATGGTGAAATTATTAAGTACACATCAGTAACAACAGGGAATCTCAATAGTATCACCCGTGCAATTGATAATACTAAAGCAATTAATCACCCTGTTAACACCGTAATTCAAAAGTATGAAATTGATGGCGTTTCTCTCTTGAGAGTTAACAAAACTCATCGTCTTGAAGATGCTACCATTCCCTCACCAGTAGGTCTTGATTATTACTCTTTAAAAATTATTCAAGCTGCTGAGACTATTGGGACAAAAGTTATCTCTAATCGTACTGGAAGTGGGTTGTATCCAGCACTATTCTTTAATACTACAAAGTCATCTGGTGGAAATCTTGTAAGAGCAACCCAAAATATGCCATTTGAATTGATTACTCCTTTGATTGAAACTTTTATTCCGAATAATACTAACATTACGGCTCAGGTTCGCACTGTTAGCGGTCAAAGCATTTCGGGAAATGAAACGGCTTTTGTTGATAAAGGGTATTCCTCAATCACACTAAGAGAATATAATTATTTTGATTCACCTAGAGTAATTGCTTCTAAAGTGAATGAAACTAATCTACTCTCATCATTACCTGGCAATAAGTCTTTTAATCTACTAGCAACTCTTACTACAAACGATAGTAGACTAACACCTTCTATTGATCTAACCCGTAATAGTGTTATTACAACATCAAACCGGGTTAACAAAATTGTCGCTGATGATGCTTATGCTGGTGATAATCGAGTCAACTCTTTGGCCCGAGATCAGAATGGATTTATTTACGTGACTAATGCGTATCGTCTTGAAATCCCTGCAACTTCAATTAAATTGCTTGTAACTGCGGACATTAACACATATTCTGACATCAGAGCCCTATACGCTATTGATACTGAGGAAAATAGTAATCCAATTTTTGAATTATTCCCAGGATACAATAACATAGATTCTCTGGGTAATACTGTTGATTTCAGCCTTAATAATGGAACACCTGATAAGATTATTCAAAAAAATAACACATTATCATTTGAACCACAGAATTATAGAGAGTACGAATTTACTTCAAACAATCTACCACCCTTTAAGTATTATAGAATTAAGTTGATTCTTACCTCAACGAATCAAGCATATGTCCCTAAAATCAAGGACATACGTTCCATTGCTCTAGCATAATGTCAAGCTTGATTCCAATTAAAGATATAAATTCGTTAAATCGTGATTTATCCAATAATGGTATTGTGAATAATAGTCACAGTGATTATAATAAATACCTATTACAAAAAGCTGCAAAAGAGCAGGAACATTGTAAAATTGAAACAATTGAAAATGAACTTGAGTGTCTTAAAAAAGACTTATGGGAAATTAAAAAACTACTTTTAAATTTTGTAAAATGAATCCAAACAACATTACGTTAGAAAGCCTTAATTTAAATTTTGAGTATGAAAAACTTTCAAGAGAAATTGATACGCTTGATGATCTGGATGATGTTAAAAATCTGGCAAAATATTTTATGAAAATGAACTTTTTACAAAAAGAAATCGTCTCTAAGATTGGTAAAATCTAATGGCACAACCAACAAATCGGCAAGAATTCACTGAATATTGTTTACGTCAGCTTGGAGCACCTGTTCTAGAAATTAACGTTGACATAGATCAAGTTGAAGATCGAATTGATGATGCTGTTCAGTATTTTCAAGAGCGCCATTTTGATGGAATTGAGTTAACTTATATGAAATACAAACTCACACAAGAAGATGTTGATCGTGCCAAGGGAAAAATTAATCCCATAACAACCACAACTTCAAGTGCTGGTAAAAATTATGAATTGCAACAGGATCGTAATTATATTCAAATGCCAGATTATGTTTTAGGTGTTAATAGAATTTTTAAATTTGAGGGAACTAACACTCTCTCAAGTAATATGTTCAGTATTAAGTATCAGTTATTTCTTAATGACTTGTATTATTGGGGTTCTACTGAATTGCTTTCTTATACGATGGTTAAGAGGTATCTTGAGGACATTGACTGGATTCTCTCTACAGAAAAACCCATTCGATTTAATAAACGCGAAGGTAAACTTTATATTGATGTTGATTGGGAAACAATGACTGTTGATAGTTATATTCTAATTGAATGTTATCGGGCTCTCAATCCAGCAGATTCTTATAAAGTCTGGAATGATTCTTTTCTTAAGCGTTACGCAACTGCTCTCATTAAACGTCAATGGGGAACAAATTTACTTAAATTCCGTGGTGTAAAGCTACCTGGCGGCGTAGAATTGAATGGTCGTGAGATTTATGATGATGCACAAAGAGAGTTGGATTTGATTAGAGAAGAAATGAGCAGCACTTACGAAATGCCACCACTGGATTTGGTTGGTTAAAATAGTTAAATAGTTATGTGTGTGACATTATGAAATGTTAAATCAGTTCTTTCTACAAGGAGCTAAACAAGAGCAAGGACTTATTCAGAGTATAATAAATGAGGCCATTCAGATTCACGGAGTGGACATTTATTATATTCCACGTTTATATGTCACAAAACGTAAAGTTATTAGAGAAGTTATTGAATCAAAGTTCAATAATGCCTTTCCACTAGAGGCTTATATTGACACGTATGATGGTTATGAAGGAGCAGGAACCCTTCTTAGTAAGTTTGGCATTAAACCAGAACTTGACCTTAATCTTGTCATTTCAAGAGAAAGATTTAGCTCATATATTACACCACTAATTCAAAACATTCCAGACATTGCTCTTCCCGATAGACCCAAAGAGGGAGATTTGGTTTGGTTTCCTTTGGGTGATAGATTATTTGAAATCAAATTTGTTGAGCACGAGGCGCCTTTTTATCAGCTCCAACAAAACTATGTTTATATGTTACGTTGTGAACTATTCAGGTATCAAGATGAAATTATTGATACTGGGCTTGAGTTTATTGACGATAATACACAAAATCAAGGATATACAGAATACTATCGAATGGTTGGTATTGGTTCTACCGCAACCGCAATTACCTCAATTGTTAATGGTGGGGTAACACAAGTTGTTATTACTAATCGCGGGGATGGTTATACTGGACCACCAAGAGTGGAATTTGGACCATCCATCGGATCGACTGCAACAGGTATTGCGACGATGATTGGTGGTATTGTTGATCTATGCCAACCAGATTCCTCACTATTCCGAGTTCAAGGGGTAGAAATAATTAATCCTGGCTTTGGTTATACTGTTCCACCAACCGTTGCATTTTATGGTGGTGGCGGATCTGGTGCTCAGGCTTATTCAATTATTGCAGATGGTATTGTTGGTGTAATAACAGTTCTCAGTCCTGGGGCAGGGTACTCAACAGAACCTTCAATTAGTGTAATAGGAATAGCATCCACCTCCGCTATTTTAAGACCTGTCGTTGAGAATGGTTCAATCAAACAAATTCGTATTATTCAAACAGGTATAGGTTATACCACAACACCTCAGATTGTTATTTCACCTCCATCTAACATCAGCACAGGTAATTTCTTCTTTAATGAGATTGTTACTGGTTCAATAACTGGGAATACTGCAAGAGTTAAAGTATGGGATGCTCCCAATAACATTCTACAAGTGGGTAACATCACAGGTTCATTCATTAATGGTGAGACTGTGACGGGCTCCGAATCCAATGCTCAATACACAATTCAAGCAGGAATTGGAACTCTAACAGTAGAAGATGCCAAACAGATCGGAATTTCAGTTGATCCGTTTTCACAGAACAATGACATTCAGATTGAGGCTTCTAAGGTTATTGATGATACAGAATATAACATTTTTGGGAGGCCATAACAATGTTTCAACACTTTTACTTTGAAATTCTAAGGAAGACTATTTATTCTTTCGGTACTCTTTTCAATAACATCTACATCAAACATAAAAATGATGAAGGTGATATAACGTCAACTATTAGAGTTCCACTCGCTTATGGCCCAACTCAAAAGTTCTTGGCACGCCTTGAGCAATCACCAGATTTAAACAAACCTATTCAAATTACAACCCCTAGAATGTCAATGGAGATTATTAATCTCCGTCCCAACAACAACAAACAAACAACCTCAACTGAAATTTTCAAGGCCGCAGATAAAGATAATAAGGTAAGAACTGGCTATCTTCCTGTCCCTTATACTCTTTACCTTGAGCTTGGTATTTTTACAAAACTTGAGGATGATATGTTTCAAATTGCGGAACAAATTATTCCCTATTTTAGACCAAGCTATTCAGTAAGTGTGGTAATGATTGATGAAATTAATGAAAAAAGAGATATAATTTTTAATCTTGATGATATTGTGATGACTGACGATTATGAAGGAAACTTTGAAAAACGACGTTCTCTGATCTGGACTCTCAAGTTTTCTGCTGAGATTTATTTCTTTATTCCAATTTCTTCGGATACTGCATCCAAAAATATTATCAAAAAGGTTTCGTTTGGATTTATTGCAGGTAGTTATGATGGTTCTTCACAAAATGAAGACATTCGTTTTAACATCACACCTAAAGCAACAAAAAATTATACCGGAACTGTAGTCACAACATTATCAAAAGATGCGACCATTAATGATAAATTTATCGAGGTGACAAATTCGTCGAACATTACAGCCCAATCATTTATCAATATCAATAATGAAACATTATTTGTTGATGCTAAAAATGGTAATACCTTAACCGTAACGAGAGAATTATTTGATACTAAGGCCCAATTACACATCTCAGGTTCTGATGTATTAAATATAACAACTATAGATAACGAGTTGATTGGTCCAAAAGATCCATTCAGCTTTATTACGGAATTTGAATAATTATGGCAAGGCCCAAAAAATTTGATGAACTTAAATCAACTTTCAACATTGATGTCGAAGCAGAATCTGTTTCTACAGAGATAGAGAAAGTTGAGAACACTTCTCAAGTACCCGATAAAGTCCAAGAAACAAGCAAGGTATTAAAAAACTTTGATAATGATGTTGCTTATGTTTTTGGTATTCTTAACAGTACGATTGAGAAGAGTAAAGAGGCTCTTGATTGCGCTCTAGAACTTGCTCAAGAAACTGAAAATGCTAGAGCATATGAAGTTGTTGGTCAATTGGTTAAACAGACTGTGGATTCAGCAGAAAAGATTATAGACATTCATAAAAAACTTAAAGATATTGAAACTGAAAGAAAAGGACCAACCAGTGTTACAAATAATGCAGTTTTTGTTGGAACTACAGCAGAAGCACTTAAGTTGCTAAAAGCAAAAATGAACGAAGAAAACTAAATAGCTATTAATTTAGAATACAATGTTATCAGAAGATCATAAAGAAATTGCTACTGGTAAAAAGAAAGATGATGAGGGTTATATGGCCCGCGTTGAGCTTGATAGCATTGAGAAAGCCGTTTCTAGATTAAGAAAAACAATTAAGGGATCAGGTCAGCAACTACCAGCCTGGGTTCAATCTAAAATTACCCGTGCTGCTGATTATATCGACACTGCGGCAGAATATCTCTCATCTGATGAAGACTTAGATGAAGGTGTTAGTTTTAAAATTAAAGAAAAAGAGCATAAAGAATCACGCCCCCCTCTTGGTGCTTCAAAACTTAGGAAAATGACAGATTCTCAGTTGGATCAACTTCCAAAAAGGGCTAAGGAAATTGCAGGGGTAAGACTTCCTAAGTTTGAATCAACTTTAACTGACCGTATTCTGGCCGAGATGGGTTGCGATTGTGATATGAAACCAGCAAAATCTGTAGAAGATATTGCCAAAAAACATAATACTTCAACTGAACGAGTAGAAAAACAACTCAAGCGTGGTATTAAGGTGGAAATGGAACATACCACCGATAAGAATGAGGCAGAACATATCGCACTACAACACCTGGCCGAAAGACCTGATTATTACACTCGTTTAAAAAAGGTTGAAGAATCTACCGCTTCTGGTGATGAGGGTCTACACGATTGGTTTAATAAGTCTAAATCAAAAGATGGAACTCCTGGGTGGAGACAAATAGGAGGTAAATACGCAGGAAAGCCTTGTGCTAGGCAAGAAGAACAAACAACCACCCCTAAATGTGGTAGTTCAAAAATAGCTGAAAAATTATCAGACGAAGAAGAGGATAAGGCTTTTAATAGAAAAAATAAAAAAGATCCCAATCAACCAGAAAAGAAAGGGGCAGCAAAACCTACCTATGTAAAAACTGAACTTAAAGAAGTAAAAGATAGACCCCTTAAAGGTAGTGGCACAAAAGACGCCTGTTACAATAAGGTTAAATCTAGGTATCGTGTGTTTCCTAGTGCCTATGCCTCTGGGGCTATCAGCAAGTGCCGTAAAGTTGGAGCCGACAATTGGGGTAATAAATCAGAAGAATTTATTCCAGAAGCAGAAAATCCCTGTTGGAATGGCTATCAGAAAAAAGGAATGAAGAAGAAAGGAAAGAAAATGGTTCCTAATTGCGTTCCTATTAATGAGGGTGTAAGGATTCAGTCTCAAAGTGGCCAGCTAATGAATATTATGCTGAACTGGAGAAATAAAGTAATTCTAACTCAATTATTCTTTCCCCAAATAAGAATCCCTAAAAGATTGGAAATAATTGCTGCGGTTGAAAAAGTATATCCTGGGGCAAAAGTGCTTACCTTTAGAGTTAGTAATATTGATCCAAATTTACCACTTGTTCAAGTTAATGAAGAAGGCCCTAGTCTTTCTGTTAATCGTGGAGAAAAACTTTCGGTTGAACAGGGTGGTGGATTAACCGCAAAAGGTCGTAAAAAATATAACCGAGCAACGGGCTCTAACCTAAAGGCACCTGTAACAGGAAAAGTTAAAAAAGGAAGTAAGGCTTGGCGAAGACGTAAGAATTTCTGTAGCAGATCACGTAGTTGGAATCGCCCTAGAGGTCTAGCAGCCCGTCGTCGGTGGAAGTGCTGATAAATTATGGTGCATAGAGACGAACATTATCTAGGTAATCCACTTTTAAAAAAAGCAAATACACAGGTAGAGCTAACGGAAGAACAGCTCACCGAATTCGTAAAGTGTATTGATGACCCAATTTATTTCGCTAAAAATTATATTAAAATTGTAACTCTTGATGACGGTCTGGTTAACTTTGAACCTTACCAGTTTCAAGAGGAGATGTTGTCCAATTTTCATAAGAAAAGATTCAACGTCTGTAAATTACCCCGTCAGCCATTATGGATTGAAACACCAATCTTAACAACACAAGGTTGGAAAACTTTAGGTCAAGTTCAAATTGGCGACTATGTTTATGACGCAGAGGGATTACCTGTTTTAGTAACAGATAAAACGCAAGTTTATAACAACACCCCTTGCTATAAAATTGTGTTTGATTGTGGTGAAGAAATTATTGCCGATGAAGATCACGTTTGGCCAGTTAATAATACTAGATTAAGAACAATAGACCTTTATAATGACTTCTTAGATGGCGAACATTTAAGAATTAAAGGGGGTAAAATACCAGATGATTATAAGGTAGAATTTCAATTCGATGAACACTTTATTTTAGATATTGAAAAAGTTGACAGTGTTCCTGTTGTTTGTATTACCGTTAACAGTGATGATCATTTATTTTTGTGTGGTAAGAGTTTTATTCCAACTCAGAACTCAGGTAAATCAACAACTACTGTTGCATTTCTTGTTCATCACATCGTATTCAATGAACATACATCCATTGCAATTCTAGCGAACAAGGCTTCCACCGCAAAAGATATTCTCGCTAGATTGCAGACCGCATATGAGAATCTTCCTAAGTGGATGCAACAAGGTGTTAAATCTTGGAATAAAACATCTATGGAACTAGAAAATGGTTCCAAGGTTATTGCTGCATCAACTTCTGCTTCATCTGTTAGAGGTGGTACATATTCACTACTTATGCTTGATGAGTATGCCTTCGTACCTCAACAAGTAGCTGAAAACTTTATGAGATCGGTGTATCCTACCATTACTTCTGGTAGAGATTCAAAGGTTATAGTCGTAAGCTGTGTTACGAAAGATACTTATATTCTAACACCTAAAGGTTATAGGCGAATTGATTCCCTGGTTGAAAGTGATAAATCTGGGGCCTACTTCACAAATGATTATACTGTAAGAGGTAGGGATAAATTCTACTCAAGTAATATTGTCGTTAATAGCGGAAAAGCATCAACTAATATTATAACCACTCGTTATGATTCGATTGAATGTTCAGAAGATCACAAATTATGGGCATATTGTAATGATAATTATGGTTATGTAAAGAGTAATGAACTTAAAGTAGGCGATTATATTGCATTAAGGTATAATGCTCAAGTTTTTGGTGATGATGACTCTTCTAGCGTAGAAAGAGCAAAGGAATATGGTGAGTTGATTCGTGATTATAATTCTATGGATTTTGATTTTATCCTTTCTGATAAGGTATTGTCTTGGATAAAGCCAAATATAATTTCATTGTTAAATGGTCTTTTTGATAGCCACAGTCTTTATGATATTAATAAAAATTTAGAATTTACAACAACGTCTAAAGAGTTAGCCCGCCAAGTTCAATTATTATTATTGAACATTGGATTATTTGGTGAATTAAAGATAGATGGTGATTATTACACAATCACCTTAAAGTATTTTATTGCTGACGATAATCTAATTTGGTTGAAAATTAAAAGCATCGAAAAGTCAGAAAATGAGGTATTTGATGTTTCACTTCCTGACATTGAAGATGATAAATGGTGTCACTCTGTTCTCTATAATAATTTCCTTGGGCACCAAACTCCTGCTGGACTTAATCACTATTATAAGCTATGGATGGATGCTAAAGACGGCAAGAATGATTACCATCCATTTGAGATTCATTGGTCCGATGTTCCAGGGAGAGATGAAATCTGGCGTAATACTCAGATTAAAAACATTGGCCAAAAAGCTTTCGATCAAGAATTCAATACCGATTTTCTTGGTTCATCTGAAACATTAATCTCTGGTTCAAAACTAGCAAATCTAGTAACGACTGCTGCAATAAAATCTCTCAACGATCTAGACGTTTTCGTTGAGCCGAAAGATGAGCACGTTTATGTTACTATTGTTGATACCGCAAGAGGTGTTGAAAAAGACTATTCAGCCTTTGTTGTTATGGATGTTACAAATTTACCATATAAGGTAGTTGCGAAATATAGAAGCAATGAAATTAAACCTGAAATGTATTCTTATGTTATTAAAGATGTTGCATCAAAGTATAATACATCGTATCTTCTTTGTGAGGTGAATGATATTGGTAATCAAATCGCAAGAGACCTTGTTGAGGATGGTTACCCTAATATGTTATTTTGTTCAACAAAATCAAGAAGTGGGCAATTTATTGGTCAAAACTTTTCTGGTAAATACGAACTCGGTGTTAAAATGCAAAAGAACATCAAAAAAGTTGGTGCTCTTAATCTCAAGACTCTTATTGAAGAAGATAAACTGGAAGTAAACGATTATGACATTTTTGCTGAGCTAACAACATTCATTCAAAAGGGACCTTCTTTTGAGGCTGAAGCTGGTAAAAATGATGACCTCGTAGTATGTCTACTATTATTTGCTTGGTTAACAACCAATCAATACTTTAAAGACATAACCAACATTGATTTAAGACAGAGGCTGTTAGCAGAGAAAAAAGATAAGGTTGAGGAAGAAATTCTTCCATTTGGATTTATAGATAGAAGTGATGGTGTTATTATTGATAATGATACTGGGTTAATCTGGAATTCAGTTGAAAACCAAGAAATGATAGATGTTCTTTATCATTCAAACTTTATGCGAAATCCGGTGAATGATGATGATGAAAGCCTAAATGAAATGATGAACCTTTTTAATTATTATTAAAAGCCTATTTTTCCTAAATAATTTCTAGAAAGCTGAATTATTTGGAGCAATAAATGGCAACACCTCAATTATCACCAGGGGTTCTTACTAGAGAGGTTGATCTTACAGTAGGTCGTGCGGATAATGTTCTTGATAACATTGGCGCATTTGCTGGCCCTTTTCCCCTAGGTCCAGTTAATGAGCCTGTTAATATTATCAACGAACAAGACCTTATCAATGTATTTGGTAAG
>Ga0209358_10003521_pt1 | contig 11544 bp, 18 predicted proteins | sample LauGreFa1BDMLBSN_2_FD_187574 | JGI IMG/M metagenome (GOLD analysis project Ga0209358, IMG submission 187574) | Freshwater lake microbial communities from Lake Michigan, USA - Fa13.BD.MLB.SN (SPAdes) (version 2) | ecosystem: Environmental > Aquatic > Freshwater > Lake | place: Lake Michigan, USA...
TATTATAACCGCCTGCTCCAATTGCCTCAGTAAAATAATCATATTCCTGACCTTCTCTCTCAATCTTTGCATAAATCTCAATACCTTTTGAACCACTTCTAGGTTGAATACTAATTAACTTATCAGAAGGTTCTGTATACTTTTCAAAAGATTTTAGCATATCTACGATTAGGCTAATTTTGATAGATTCAGCCTCCCATTCATTGATTTCATACTTAATATCTTTCTTTGCGTACATCTCAATAATTTGAGCTTTAATACGATCAACCATTTCTAAAATAGTTGGCTCAAGGGCAGATAAAACAGCATGAGAGAATTGAGATTCTACTGATTCATTTACAAATTGTTCAAATAGTTTAATTGGTTTCATAATTAAAATTTACCCCATTGTGATTTATGTCGATTCTCTTCAGCTATTTTAAAACCTAGCAGAATGTCTTTGAAGAATTGTTTTATCTTTTTCATAATAATCTATTTATCTTAATCTAAGCTTGATGGTAAGTAGAGAAGGGTTGGATTCTTTTTCTGAATATCAATGTCTGGATATTTTGCAGAAAATTGCATAACATCAAAACGGCCAGTAATTAGGTGATAACCATTCTTAGTTGGGATCCTTGCTTCAATTTTAGGACCATTAGGTCGACATTCATACTGTATAAAGAATTCAATTTCACTTAAGAAATCTGGGTCTTTAGTATCAACATCAACAATCCAACGTTTCTCTTGGGTCTTTATTTGACCAACAACCGAATCAAATAATCCCTTTTGATTAGTATTACCATCTTGAATTCGCTGAGCTAATGCAACCATCATATTTAATGAAACATCAAAATGATTCTGTTTTTGAACATGAATGTATGCTCGAGCCTTAAACATTTCACAAAGTTGTTTAATCTCATCATAACGACGATCTAAATGCTCAATACTCTCAATGCAATAAGTTTTAATAGTTCTTACTGATTGATGATTATCTCGTTCTTCTGCAGGTTGGTCTTTTTTACGCTTAAAAACATAAAGCATATAAAAGTCTCCCTTCTTTTCAAAATTTAATAATTCTTTAATTTGTTGTAAATTATCTAACATTATTGTTCGTTATTAGTGTTAATATCTTTCTTCCAGGATTTATCTTTTCGATCATATTTGCTCTCGTCGCCATGGTCTTTTGACATCATCTTTCGACGAATAATAGCAGCAACGTGACGATCAGTAAGACCGTTTAGTTCATCATTTCGCTTTTTCTTCTTCTTTGCCATTTTGATTAATTTGATATGTAAATATAATCAATTTCCATGAAACGGAAAAACATTTTTAAAACTTTTTTAATAAAAAAATCCTGGCCGAAGCCAGGATTAAATCTAACGGGATCGTGTTCGTACTATTCAGCTCGGCAGCTATATCTCGTTTAACGTCCTCGACTTCTGCTTTGACGGCCTACTCGACTTCAGCTGGTCTCATGCTTCTTCGTCTACAATGAGAAGTTGACGGCGCGCTTTTAGTTTTCAACCAGGGCACTGCTTTCCGGGTCTCGTTAGAGAATAAGCTTGCGCTCTATTACATCTAACCTGATCATAGTAGTTTAGATACTTTTTGCAGTACCGATCCACCTGGTTCCATTTCTTATAGCGTAATAATTGTTGAGCTTAAAAATTTGCTGTAAGGAACCAATTTCTTTATATATCTAAACAATTTGAGAGTATCTCTCTCCCAAGATTGTTTGATCCATGATTTGTTGTGGTGAAGTGATTTCACCCTTAATCAATGAGGTCATGATAGCTGGTGAGAAACCAGAAACCAATGCAGTACCTTGTTGATCGAATTTAACTGGAACTCCTCCATTTCTAGATTGAATATTCCAGAATACAACCTGCGGCATTTTGTAGCCAGCATCAGCATACATCTGCGCAATCATTTGATGTGCAGTTGGATTCCATCGACTAGATTCATTTCTCCAACCTCCGCCTCCAGTTGCCGCGTTAAACTCCATATCTGATAAGATTAAAAGTTTAGTTGGCATCTCATCCTGAGACAACTTATGTTTAGTGGCCTGATTTAAAATCAGCTTAAAAGCCGCCTCAAGATTCGTTGACATACCCCAATCGGAACTTGCCATCTGTGTGTAGCGATCTTTTAATGAACCACTTAATACTTGTAACTGTGGATTACTTGAGAATGTGATGAATGCATCTTTAAAGGCTCCTTCATTTCTTTCAGAAATATAAAGACCTAATGAGATTGCAACATCCATACAAGTTACATTCTTATTATTTCCTGCGGCAGTTTCCATTGAACCTGAAACGTCAACCAAAGGCAACAACATTTCATTAGAGCCTTCCATGTAATTTGGAAGAGCTTTCCATTGTTCATTAGCAACTTGCCAGTTACCCATTTTTAATGACTTAGTAATATCATAAGGATATACAGCTCCGGCATTAATTTTTGCCTCTCCTTTCTGTAAAGATTGGATATATGCTGAATATTTCTCGAATGCATTTCGACCAAAGGCTTTTTGGTAGCGAGCTGATGCAAGAGATGGAATTTTACCAAATTCAATTGTGTCCCAATCTTTAGCACACATTTTGGTTTCAACAACACTAGTTAAATTAACCAATGTTTTACGGTATTGTTTTGGAGACATACCCATAAAGTTACGCAACTTTTCAGCATTTGTACCTTTACGTGGCATCCACTTAGCACATAGACCATTACCAGATCCAATTGCTGCTTGGATTAATGATAATGCATCCTTTTCTAAACGTGAGCCTATAAGTATTAGAAGGTCATCCCAACGGCCAAATTCAGCCACCAAATGAAGATTTGGTTTAAGAGCCAAATCATGGTTTTCAGCCAAATATTCCATAACATCGCGGAAGATTTGACGCTCTCCAGCACCACCGCGAACATCACGAGCCCAGAAGAGAATCTTCATAGCGCGTTTAGGATCTTCGTTAAACGCTTTAGAAAAATTAGAAATCAAGCGTGATTTGTCTTGGCCACGCATTGCACCAACATTAAAAAATAAGTCAACACAAGCATTCAATGATGTTGAGTTGGTTGCCATACCATTTTCAGTAAGCATGTCTTCTTGTCTTAAAGCGTCTACAAATTTCATAATTACGTTTGTTAAATTATACTAATTATACTAACGTTTAAATTATTGTTTCAAACTTTTTTAAAAAAATTATGTTATAGGATTCGGATCATCCCATTCAGGACCTGCGAGCATTTCAATAATTTCGGTATGAGTGTATGGACCTTCTTTGGTTGTAAGAGCTTTAATACTATCTGGAATATAAGGTTCTATGTTTAATTCAACCAAAATTTCAGATTCTATTTCTACTATTTGTCCATTTTCATCTAGTGCTGGTCGATTTAATGATGGATCGACAGAATCAGAAACTATTCTACCTTCCCATTTTACAAACGCTTTGGTATTATCATTAGATTTTCTAAGTGTTTCAGCCGAAGTTTGTAATACTTCATCAAAATTAATTAATTCAACTTCGCTGATATTAAAAACCATGTATTGTCTACTTTCCATATTGAATTATTATTTTATAAACCGTATCTGCTTCTGCAGGCATTAAAATTTTGTAATATTTCATCCTCTTTTAGTGCTTTTCTATAAACTCTAAATTGTGAAAAAGATCCTTTATACACAGCGCTTCCTCCGCTATATGTACTTAATCCAAATCCATTACTTCCGCGGCCCATACCGCTATTATGAAAATCAAAGTTTGGATTACCATCAATATAAACTCCATTTCGGTATGTTTTTAATGATCCGCTGGTACCTGTAGTATTTGTAAAAACCCATGTAAAAAGATTCCATGTATTGTTTTCCCAATAGCCCATTCCGCCTGGATAATCTCCACTTGGACTTCCTGGAAAATAATGAGAACCCATACAACTATTATGACAATAAAACATAGGACCATAATTACCATTGGCTCCCATAGATAAAATTCCATAAGAACTTCCTTGGTCTAGTCCATTATGATAGAATGCCAATTCTAATGTAAAATCAGAATGTCCTCCAGGTAGAGTAGTATTTCCAATCCAGTCATCAATACCATCGCAAATTACTGATTTTACTCCTGCTGTTAACCCAAATCTAGCGCCATTGTATAAATTAGCATGGTGACCACCTCCGCTTAAATCATACCATACCGCATTTTGCGATCTTGAGCCGGCAACAAATGGGGTTATTGAAGGTTGCTGTTCGATTTGAATATTAGCAACATCTATTTTCATATCTCCGGTAGATGGAAACCAATATGAAATAAGCACGTTATGTGTTGGAGTAAAAGTAAAACTGCATCTTACCCATTCTCCCTGTGCACCAGTATATGCATTCATATAGAATCCACTGGCTCCAGCAGGACCTTGATAATTGTAGTGTTGAAATGCAATATATTGACCAACCGCGCTAGGAGATGCAGCTCTTACCCAAAATGAAGTTGTAACTGGAACTCCAATAGTTACTGAAGCATCTACACCATAAGACATTCCATCCGTTGCATCTGATCTAAAAAAATGTAGACGAACACAATCAGTTACTGGATGTCCAGCTACATTAAATCCACCTGATATAATCTCTTTAACTAAAGCTGAATTAGGCTGATGAGGATATCCCCACCATTTGGTTGGAAATCCAGAAGCATTAACAGAAACTCGTTGGTCTAACCAAAATGAATCATGTACTTTAAATCTTCCGGTAGCTGGATTTAAATATCCTTGAGATCCATCTTGTGAACCATTATATTCATGTAAACTAAATTTAGTATCTGAGATTTTTTTAGCTAAATATTGAGTACCTCCGGACAATCCTCCGCCTGATGATTGAGGATTAATCACATCAAAAGATCTAATTTGATGAGCGCTTACGGTTGTAACTATATTATCAGATACTGATGCAATTGCAGGAATATCCCAATATACAGCACATCCATTATTTCCACAATATTGATTAGTATTATATGTACCCCATCCATTTCCAACCGTAGGATACGCGTTGATTGTTGGGTTCGGAATTAAGTTCGTGGTTGGTTTATTGTCAACAAAACTAGAAACATGTTCAGCATCAAGATTTAATATTAATCCGTCTGTGACTATATTTTCAATTGAACTATTTAACACAGCAACACCAGATTGGTCTACTGCCCAATTTAATGCAGCAGTAGCACTAGGTGAATTAGCGCCTAGAGCATTAAGTTTACCAAGTAGTTGTGTATCGTTTGCTGCGCGAAAAACTCCATCTGGTCCATATATTGTATATCCACCGGACGGTATATCAGCACCGTTATAGAAACCGGTTACCGAACTTGGACCATCTCCTATATTATTTGGAGTTGTATCGATTGCCCAGTTACCTTTAAAAATAGAATTAGGCTCTGATCCTGTCTTGTTTCTTTTAAATTTATTTGGCATTACAACCCGAATCTTTTCTTTTATATATTTTAAAAACAACTAGTGTTTCTAAAATTATCTTTTATTTCCTCTTCGGGGTTTGTTAAATTTTTTGTTGTTTTTTCCAAAGTTATCTTTCATTTTTTTAACTTTGTTTTTATTATCATTTGATTGGGGTTCATCTTGCCAATCATTGTCAAAATTAAAATCTTTACGCGGTTTCATGGTTCTTAATCTTATACTTTTTCTTGTAGTAAGCAATACAGCTTGATCCTACACAAACTTCATCAAACACGTACTCATAAGGTAGTAATGGTTTACGTTTATTTGTTGAGATAATATCATCGACTAAATGATTTGTAAAAACTATCATTTTGTGGGTCTTCGCTCTCTCCGAAACTCTGTAAACTACTACTACCGGTGGTTTGGTTTTTTCTTCCATAGTATTCGTGATTTTCTTCTTTGATCCATGTTGGTTCGTCCCAATAACAAAAGATCCAATTAGTTTTCTTTTCTGCCTCCAACGGACTCAGCGATGAGTGATTTTCCACGACGGATACGGTTTTTAATAGTTTGTAACGGCAAGTTGTATTTAACTGCAAGGTCTTCATATTTGATTTTGTTAATCAAACGGTCAACTACGATTTCACGATAAATTGGTTTTAATTTCTCCATTGCACGAATACAATTATCATAGCGGGCTTGAAGTTCGTTATCTTCTTCAAGAAAATCGATTTCAGTTTTAAAATCTAAATCATCAACAAGAGAACCAATAGTTTCAATCATAACGCTTCCGCCGTCATTAACTTCCATACCATATTCTTCAAGACGTGTTAATGATGTTTTCTTATTACGCTCATTGATATAACCAAGACATTCGTTAAATGCAATTCGATATAACCAAGTCGTGATTTGATACTGCGGATCATACTGATCGATTTTGGTCCACATTTTAGTCAATGTATTAACTAAAATATCATCTGCTGCTTCAGAATCTTTTACAATTTTAGAAATGTAAGATCTAAGACCTGGTTTAACTTTACGATACAATGCAGTGAAATCTGCTTCAGAACGAGTTTCTAGATAATTTTCGGTAAGTTCTCTGTAATTTGCTTTAGACATATATGATTTGTTTTAACGATTAATGATATGTAAATATAAACAATTTTTCTCAAATGGTAAAACTTTTTTCACTTTTTTTTAAAAAAGTTATTAACAAAGTTATTAACATTTCATAAGTAGTTAACTTTCAATATCTTTGAAAAGACCCATAATCGAATCAAAAGATTTTGGTTTATATCCCCAATAATCGCATGCAACATTAACTAACCGTTTCTTATGGTCAGTTTTATATTTCTTACCAGGATAACCAAAGAAATGGTAATACCCTTTATTTTTAAAAGGCCATTCAGCCAAAGGCCAATAAGATATGGCTAATTTTTCAGTAGGAGAACTGAATAGAGGTTCGACGATTGCACAATGTTTTGGCAAAACTCGTCTTTTATTTAAATCAAGAATAGCAGCATCATGCTCACCTGGAACTAGAATAATGGTTCCATTCAATTTTTTAAGAATATCTTCAGCTGTTGTTGGATCCCAAGCAAAATTGCCAAGAACATAAACAATGTCTTCTTTATCGACCGTTGAGTTCCAATTATTGATCAGTGATTGGTTCATCGTATTGACATCTTCAAAAGGGCGATCAAATTCTTTAATTGCGCTTGGACGACCAAACTGTTGATTTGCTGTAAAAAATAATTTTTGCATCTAAACTACTATAAATTTTATATTAAAGTTATCCCATAAGTTTTCTAAAAACTTTTCTTCTGAGATTCCTGTTCTAGCGTTTTTAATTCTACCATCATCTGAACAATCTATAAACATATAGATAATAAAATCATAAACTGTTGAATAAACTAGGCTTTGACCAAAACCAGCTCTTAAATCAGATCCTCGATCTCCTCTTTTAATTTCAACAGCAATTTTAATTCCACCATATTCAATACTCATATCTGGTCGATTATTGGTTCCCATAAATACCATATTATGTACTGTGGTATTTATGTTACCTTCCCATTTTAGAAGGGTTTTGGCCTTTTCTTTAGCTAGAGAAAGATCCATATCTTTCTTTTCAGCTATCCATTTACCAAGAGAATCGACAACATGTGGGTAGATAAATTGTTTAATTTTATCTTCAGACTGTTTTTTATAATTAATAGTTCCGAAGACATCTTTGGTAGAGATGCCTTCGGAAATAATATCAACTAATTCAATTCTATTCTTGGATTTACTTGCTAGTTTCATTGACTAATTCATCTTCAACTGGTGTGCCAAATTCTACAATACGCTTGTCTAAATCGGCTAATTCACCATGAAGGGCTTGAATTTTCTTATTCTCTTCAGCCATAGAACGCATTGCATCAGAAATCTGTGCACCAATGTTGGTTAATAATTTTATGTAATTACGAGCAGATTCAATACCTGTGCTCTGTACACCTAATAGAGACTGATAAAGAGTATTCAGATCAATAGTTTTTAAATAAACGATTGATTCTAAAGATTTATCATATTCTTTCTTTTCTTGCTTTGCGGTTGCAACCTCATGATTAATTCTCTGTTTTTCAACTTTTAAATTATCTGAAAGATTTACAAGCAATGCAGCATTTTTAGTATTCCATGCAACATCATCGTTTAGGTGTTTTAAAACTTTATTGATGTTTGTAGAATTCTCAAAATCGACAGAATATTCTTTTTGAGCTAATTCAGTTTGCATATCAGCAACTTTCTTTTCTAGTTCGTTGCGAAGGTTTTTTAAATCTTCAATGCTTTCTTGATTCTTTTTTGCTTTTGCCATTGTTTTTGTATTTGTATTTTATATATTAGAAATTTGGATTTGTGATTCGGCAGTCGAAGTTTGTAAAACCTTCATACTGTTTTTCATCGGCTTCGATTCGACGTTCCCATGGATCATGTGTATCTCCGCGTTGAGAAAGACGCTCAGCACGAACTTCGAATGGAATATCTAAATAGACAACCCAGCATCTTTTACGATATTCTTCAGATAACATTGCTAGACCTTCAACATTTAAAATCATAGCATCACAACGCTCAAATTCATCTTTGTGAATACCATAATAGAATCCTACAAACTCTTGCCATTCAACGAATTCATCATTAGCAATCATCTCCTTGAACTTTTCTACAGTGGTAAAATGATAATCAGATCCATCAACTTCTCCAACCCTAGGTGGTCGAGTAGTGTGAGAAACACCATATTTAAAACCTCTATCTATTAAAACTTTACGGAAATGGTCTTTGCCTGACGCAGCTTTACCAACTAATACGATCTTACTATCCATACTTATTATATTCTTTAATTTATTTTTGTTTCAAATATGCAGTTGGGCTTGGCATGCCACTATAATGACACCAATCTTGATCCTCGCCATAATTCCATTTTGGATCATACCAAAACCTTCTTCCCTTTCCATTATTATCGATCATTGTTGACATTCCAGGTTTTCCATAACACTTCATAAATTCTTCCCAGCCAAGTTTGACATCTTCTATTGTGTCAAACTGAAATGGGTTCTTCCAATCCTTTAGTTCTCCTCCACCAAGCATGTATGCTGTTTCTGGGATAGTTCTACAAAGACTAAAAATACTATTATGTTTAGTTAAAGCTTCTCTTGCTGACATAAATGGATTAATATCGGCTCGGTAGAGAATTTCAGCTCTAAGATAATTACCAATTCCATTAAACCATTTTTGATTCATTAGAACCTCACAAATTGGTTTATCAAAATCTTTTTTATGTAGATTATTCTTAATGTTTCGGACAAAATCTTGAAATTGTTGAGTTGGATCTGGACCACGGTCTTCAGACCAATCTTCTGCAAGTTTCCATTTACCAAATCGACGAACATCAACAAAATCAAGAGATCCATTTTCAGATTGAAAGCGTAAATGAGAGTGTTTTGAAAGAACTCCAACATCTACCCACTTAAAATAACCAGACATTCCCATTGTCATTAATAACTTAACCTGATGAGATGAATTGAATTGAGTTAAAGTTAACATCAATTCTTTACCGCGGCTTTCGGCTGAAATAGTAAAACCTCGAAATTGAATTTCAACTTCTTTACCCTTATGCACTGGATTCTTTTTAACACTATAGAAAACTCTGTTTTGAGCCTCTTGGTTAATATAATCTGCGGTTAGTCTAAGTTCTGCTAATTCTGGCATTATTTTCTAGGATTTATCATTCCAACAATAACATATAACACGGCAAACGGCCAAATTAACAAGACAATTATTCTTTCAAAGTTTGTCAATCTTAGATATTCGGCATTTGGTCCAGTTTGACCTAAAAAAGAAACTAAAATATCTACGATGATGTTAAGAAATAATCCGCAGAAAATATAAAATAAAAAAATATCCATATATTAAAATTCATATCCTTTAAAAACTGGTCTATCGCCAGCATGTTCATCACACAGTGTTTGCATCCAACCTCCACTTCGCAGTTGGCCTGGCTCTCCGCAAGTTTCACATGTAATATATGAAGCATCTTCGGCTAATTTAATACGCTGCCAAATTTCTTCGTTTCCAGTATTAATATAGAATCTTAATCCACCAAACTTTTCTTTAATTTGGCAAATTTGTTTGTTCCAACCAAGTTCAATTAGATCTTCAATCAAACGTTTGATAATCCCATACCAACCATTACCACAACCACAAATACCATGGCTCATGATTTTTGGACGATCTGCAAAGAATCCATTCTCTAATCCTCCAATACTTTCTAGGAATTTATCAAATTCCTCATTAGTCATATAATTATTGTTCATAATTTACCAATATTAATTTATATTCGTCAGCCGTAATTTGTTTACCGTACAGAGTAATTTTTTTCATAGTTAGAGCTCGTTCATAGATTCGGTCAATAACTAGTTGATTTGCTTCTGGTGTTCCATGCCAATCATTATAGAGTGATAGGTGACCACTGACTCGGCCATCGTCCCACTCAATAGAAACATCATAACCTCGATTTATTAGCTCCTGTCGTAAACTATTGAACCTGAGGTGAATATATTTTAACTTATCGTAGAAGAATTTAACATGGCCTGTACCTAGTGTAAAAGTCTGAGGCAACTTTGACTTATCAACTGGTTTATTAGTTGCAAGTGTAGTTGTCCTCAGAATTTCACGATATTCAGCAACTAAATGTTGATCGCATAAAGATGCTGGAGGTATGGTTGCATTAATTCTTGTCATTAAATTTTACCTAGGGTTCTACGATAATTTGTAGCAGCACGATAAATAATTTCCATACGAGCTTCAGGATCCATTTCTAAAATACGCTCTGTTTTTGTAGAGGTAAAATGATTTCCATAATAATCAATTCCAGATACTGGAACTTGTCTGGTTTTGTTTAACTGGTAAACTGTATTTACAATATTACCTCGCCAATTTCTTGCTGAATATTTACGACGAACATAACCACTTTCATAACTCATATAATCACAATTTGCGATTGGGTCATAAAAACATACAGTTCCATTATCAGCTTGACGTTGACTAGTTACTTCAAATAATCTAAGAGTTTGTGCTTTATTCATGTTATTGTTGTTTTGATTAATGATATGTAAATATAAACAAAAAAATTCAAACGGAAAAACTTTTTATAAATTATTTTACATCTATTCCAAAAGTAGGTTTAAAACTAAAATCAACCCACATTTTACAAACAATTAAATTAATACCAAACATGTAACACTTAACATGATTTTTAGCAGTAAATGTTTTTTTAATGGTATCTTGACTAGATTTTCCTTTTCGAACTGGCCCAACTACATCATATTGTTTTGCCCAAATTCCAAGTTCCCATTCATTTTTCATTCGGGATGCGGTGTAATTTGACAGTGTATCACCTTTTTCCCATCTATGTCTTAAGACGAAATTTGCCTTAAATCTTTTTGTTTTGATTCTTTTTATCATTTTTTATTTTTTATTTTTTCTTTACTATTAACTCCTATATCTTAGTTCTTTTTGACGATATACACTTAACACTGAACCTTGTCCATGCGTGATTGCAAATTGATAACCATAATAATCGTATACCGTCGATGGAAAGTT
>Ga0209358_10003523_pt1 | contig 11535 bp, 5 predicted proteins | sample LauGreFa1BDMLBSN_2_FD_187574 | JGI IMG/M metagenome (GOLD analysis project Ga0209358, IMG submission 187574) | Freshwater lake microbial communities from Lake Michigan, USA - Fa13.BD.MLB.SN (SPAdes) (version 2) | ecosystem: Environmental > Aquatic > Freshwater > Lake | place: Lake Michigan, USA...
CCATGCACATCGGTTAATCTAAAGGACCTTCCTTGAAATGGATACACTAATTTTTCGTGATCAAATCCTAATTGATTTAAAATCGTTGCTTGCATATCATGCGCTGTCACTTTTCCATTAATGGCACTGTATCCAATTTCATCGGTTTCTCCAAAGCTGGTTCCTTTTTTAATACCACCGCCTGCCATCCAAGTAGTGAAGGCTTCTGTATGATGATCCCTGCCTTTAAATGGCAAGGTTTTACCATCTCTATTTTCTTGCATCGGTGTGCGGCCAAATTCACCACCCCATACGACCAATGTTTCATCAAGTAATCCTCTTTGTTTTAAATCAAGTAATAATGCAGTGATTGGTTTATCAATACTGCGACACTTGTTTACCAATCCAATATCTACCGCATTTTTTATATCGGTGCCATGACTATCCCAACCCCAGTCAAATAACTGCACAAATCGCACACCCTTCTCCACTAATTTACGCGCCAATAAAACATTGTTGGCAAAACTGGTAGTGCCTGGTTGGGTTCCATACATTTCATGAATATAGGCTGGCTCATCATTAATATTCATGACATCAGGCACTGAAATTTGCATTTTAAATGCCATTTCATATTGTGCCATCCGCGCAATGGTTTCAGGATCTTTAAATTCATTATAGGTTAATTGATTTGCTTCGTTGATCGCATCAATAGATGCTTTTCGTAAGTCTCGATCAATTCCTGCAGGGTCCTTTAAAAATAAAACCGGATCTCCTTCACTACGACATTGCACCCCTTGATATACGGAGGGTAAAAATCCATTGCCCCAAACACTTTTTCCCGCATCCGGATTGTTACCACCTGATGTTAATACCACAAAGCCCGGCAGATTGCTATTTTCGCTTCCAAGCCCATAAGTAGCCCATGCGCCAATACTAGGCCTACCCAAACGCGCCGATCCGGTATGCATTAATAATTGTGCAGGACCATGATTGAATTGATCTGTTTGTACTGCTTTTAAAAAACTTATTTCATCTGCAACCGTTGCTAAATGAGGAAGATTATCCGAAATCCATGCACCACTTTGCCCCCTTTGTTTAAAGATGGCTTGCGGCCCCAACATTTTAGGAACACCGCGTATGAAAGCGAATTTTTTTCCTTCTAGTAAACTTTGCGGACAATCCTGTCCATCTAATTTTAATAATTCAGGCTTGTAATCAAATAGTTCCAATTGAGAAGGAGCGCCTGCCATATGTAAATAAATAACCGATTTTGCTTTGCCTATAAAATGAGGCGCTTGCGCCATGAGCGGATTGGTATTGGCGAATTGATCAAAACGATCCTTCTCTCCTAACCAATCACATCCACCTACCATGGAGCCTAATGCCATGGCGCCGATGCCTGAAAAACATTCTTTGAAAAAATACTTTCTAGTGATTTGATGTGATGTTTGAAGGTTGGCTTCCTGTATAATATTTTTATTACTTCGCTTACTCATGTCAATTTAATTTTTTGTCAAAAATTCATCGGTATTAATTATTGCCGTAGTGACCATTATTAATGCAGCCGAATTTGCATTCGCATTTTTATCACCCGTAATTTGTTCAATGTTGAAACTGTCCTGTTTGTATTTCGTCAAGGCAGTTTGATATAATTTTTCAAATACTTTTTGTTGATCGGCGCTGATTGTTTTATTAAATGCCAATTCATAGGCCTTGCTAATTTGTTTGCTTGCGTTTTGGGGAACCATTTTTATAACACGTTTTGCAAAGTGTTGCGCAGCTTCAATATATACGGAATCATTTAATGAATTAAGTGCTTGTAATGGGGTGTTGGTTCTGATACGGCGCGCCGAGCAAACCTCTCTACTCGTGCCATCAAAACTTAACATAGATGGATACGGCGCTGACCGTTTCCAAAAAGTATATAAGGCGCGCCTATATTGATCTCCATCAGTACTTAATATCCATTTAGCACCATTATAGGGCGACTTCCAAATGCCTTCTGGTTGATACGGATACACACTAGGGCCATTCATTTTATTACTTAATAGTCCGCTTACCGTTAATGCTTGATCCCGTATTTGCTCCGCAGATAATCGAACTCTTGGCCCCCTTGCATATAATTTATTAAATGGATCCTTCGTTAAGGCATCATTATTAAATTTTGAATCCTGTTGATAAGTGGCACTCATCACCATTTCCTTGATCAATTTTTTTAAACTCCATTGATGCGTATTCATCAGTTGCCAGGATAAATAATTTAGTAATTCTTCATGTGTTGGTGGTATGCCCTGTGTTCCAAAATCTTCTAGCGTTTCTGTAATTCCTTGACCAAACAATTGCTCCCATATTCTATTAACAATGGTTCTTGATGTCAATGGATTTTTTTTATCTGTCAACCACATGGCCATCCCCAATCTATTTTTCGGCGCTCCTGCAGGAAATCCCCCTAAGGAAGCGGGTACATCTGGAACCACCACATCGCCCTTTACCAACCAATTACCTCTTTCAAATACTTGCGTGGTTCGAGACATATTGCTTGGGTTATCAAGCATGATGGGGGTTGGTGTGTAATTATTTGAATGTAATAAGGAATCAAAATTATTATATGCCAATTCACCTTCTGGTGTTCCATTTTTTGGAAATGGATTATCTAATCTAAACCAATCATATTGTATCCCGTTTTCGTCCGGGTTATTTATTTGACGATTATTATAAGTAAAAATTAAATGATGTTTCCCGATGGTTGTAGGAATAGCAGTGGTTGCAATTTTCCAATCACCTTTTGAATTTTCAACTGTAATATTTTTTAGTAAGGGCCCATTCGCTGAATCTAAATGAATTTCCCATTTGCCTCCCGGTTTCCATGATTTGTATTTGTAATACAACAAAGTGCTACCCGTTAAATCAATATCTTTTATGCGGGCTTCCCCTTTATTTCTTAGCATTAACCATTTGGTATCTGCTAATGCGCCATTGATAATTTGATCTGCAATCAATGAGTTAATAGCCGTTTGTCCTGTTTTAATAAATAGCATCAAATCTTTTTCTCTAGTAGGTGCATTTTTATGTAACCAATCTTGTAATTGAAATAATCTTATGCTATCTGTATTATGAAATTCTTTTAAAAAAGGATATTCTGCATAGGTATCCTCATCCCTTGTATTATTAAATAAGGCTAAAAATTTATAATATTCCTCATGTTTAAAAGGATCGTAAGGATGGCTATGACATTGCACACATGCGAATGTTGTGCCCATCAGTGTAACCCAAGTTGTATTTACGCGATCAATCACTGCAGCAGTTCTAAATTCTTCATTATCCGTTCCTCCTTCATCATTGGTTAATGTATTGCGATGAAATGCGGTGGCAATGTATTGCGCATCTGTTGGGTTAGGTAATAAATCTCCTGCTAATTGTTCTGTTAAAAATATATTGTAAGGTTTGTCAATATTAAATGCATTAATTAACCAATCCCGATATCTCCAAATTGTTCTTGAATCATCTTTCTCAAAACCTCTGGTATCCGCGTATCTTGCCATGTCCATCCAAAGGCCTGCCCACTTTTCACCATATTGGGGCGTTGCTAATAATTCATTGACTAAAATTTCATAAGCATCCTCATTATTATTTTGAAGATATTTTTTTGCAATGGCTTCTGGCGCGGGCATACCAATAATATCAAAACTTACACGACGAAGTAATGTTGGCTTATCGGCAATTGGCGCAGGTGTTAAACCTTCTGCTTTTATTTTTTTATAAATAAAAGGATCAATATTATTTTTTATCCAATTTGGTTTTCCAAACCAACCAAAAGGACCAGCGCCTACCGAAGGAATGGGTGTTTCTTCTACAGGAACATAGGCCCAATGATCGCCCCATTTTGCACCTTGATTAATCCATTTTTTTAATATGCTAATTTCATCATTACTCAATGGAGGATGCTTATATGGCATGCGTTCCTCTGGATCAGTCAAATAAAGCCGTTTGATCAGTTCACTATTTTCGGCATCCCCAGGTATGATCGCCACCTTCCCAGATTTATTAACTGCAAGTGCTTCTTGTCTAAATAATAAACTAAACCCACTTTGTCTTTTTACGCCCCCGTGACAACTGATACATTTTTTGTTGATTAATGGTTTTACGTCAGCATTAAAGTCAACGGCTTTATTATTAATAAAGTAGCGTGTACCAATCAATATGGGCACTAAAAAAAGTAGAATGACAATATAAATTTTCGGAACTCTTTTTAATATCATTTGCGCATCATTTTCAGTATTTAAGATAGGTTATTTTTAAACACAGGCAAAAGGCGGAACTACGAAAGCCTTACTAGTGCTGTCATTGTGGTCAATTAGATGTTAATGAAACTATAAATTTCAAAATAGGGCTCATTCGGAATATAATTTAAATGTTTGATTACTAAATGTTTAACATTTTAAGTCATTTTTATTAAAATAGCTTAACATTTCATTATCATTAAAGCTTAAAAAAGGGTCGTACATTTTAAATACGATAATTGCTTTTTTCTAACCAAACCAAACCAAAAATGAAAAAAATCTATCAACAAATCCTTGATTTCCCCCAAATCGTTAATCAAAAGGTGTTAAATGCCCAGTTAAATACGGCAGTTGACAAATTCGATTCTCAAGATGGTGTAAGGAGCTACACAAAGTCCATTTACCAAATTTTGTCCCTCATTGTACTTATTACAATGGAAGTAGCGGTAATTAAGGGTGCCATGGCTTATTTTACCGATGCGGCTAGTACCGGCTTAGGTAAAGCAGGTAGTGTTTTAACTACTTTAGTTTTAGTTTATTCTGCTTTCCCAATTGCACACATTATTAGATCAAGAGGCGAAAGCTTAGGTGGTTCACACAATGGTATTGTAACCTTTATTTTTAAAGATTTTGTTACAACCAATATCAAAATACTAGGTGAGGTAGCTGCAGTGGGTGCTTTTATCGGCGCTACTTGTTTTACTTTATCTTTTGTATTTGATACTAACTTATTTACGGTAACAAATTCAAATTCTTTAAGTGCATTAGGCGGCTTAGCTACCTTACCAATGGAAGGTTTGACTAATTTGTTCGGCGCTTTAAAATTAGATTACCTAACATCTGTATTAGCTTCATTCGGCAGTTTCAATATGGCGAGTACACAAACTTTTACGGGTGATATGTTATGGAATGCAAATGACTTATTATTAGTTGCAGGTGCGTTCATTAATGTCGCAGTGGGTTTAGCAGTTTTATATGTAAACCTCGCTATTTATCATTTCTTATATACGATTGTATCCAATTTTATCAAATGGATTCAAAGCCCTTCTATTCCAATTTCGATGAAAAGCAAATTGTAGGTTGGTATGAATCAATAATTTTTTACTAATTCATGGGAGCCCCGCCTCGAGCAATCGACGCGGGGCTTTTTGTACTATTTTTTTTGAGAATAAAACATTATTTTCAATGTGCCGAGTTTTGATAAGCCCCTATTTCATTTTGGATTGAAAACTAAAATATTAATTGATGAAAAAACTTTGTTTACTATTAATTGTTTCTACTGTATCTAGTTTTTTATTTGCACAACAAACGCAAAAGCCACCATTGCATGGTAAAAATTGGATGGCGATAACAGGTAAGCCATTAGCTGCAACTGCAGGATCCATTGTTTTTGAAAGAGGCGGCAATGCAGTAGATGCTGCATGTGCAATGCTTGCAGCCACATGTACCATGTGGGATGTATTAAGTTGGGGTGGCGAAACACAGGCTTTAATATACAATCCAAAAACAAAAAAAGTACTTGCGATTAATGCGATGGGTGTTGCGCCAACAGGTGCTACACCAGCGTTTTTTAAAAGTAAAGGATATGGATTTCCACCAGAATATGGTCCACTAGCTGCTACTACCCCAGGAACCCCAGGCGGTATTTGTTATATGTTATCCAATTATGGAACGATGAGTTTAAAGGAAGTGTTAGCGCCTGCAATGCAATTAGCTGCTGGTTATCCGATAGATGCACAAACCGCCAATAGTATTGAAAGAGGAAAAGATAAAATTAAACAATGGCCGTATAGTACTAAAGTTTTATTAACGCATCCTGGAGAAAAAAGAGAAGCGCCAGAAGCGGGAGAAATTTTTGTACAAAAAGATTTATTAGCCACACTGCAAAAAATGGTGGACGCAGAACAGGCTGCATTAAAAAAAGGGAAATCAAGAAAAGAAGCAATTCAAGCCGCATATGATCGTTTTTATAAAGGAGATATTGCAGATGAATTTGTACGCGGTGTAAAAGAGCAAGGTGGTTTAATTACGAAACAGGATTTAGCAAATTGGCAACCCATTGAAGAAGCAACTACGCATGTTAATTACAAAGGTATTGATGTATACAAATTACAGCAGTGGACACAAGGCCCTGCTTTATTGCAAGCATTAAACATTTTAGAAAATTTTGATTTAAAATCAATGGGGTATAATTCAACAAAATATATTCATACTGTTTATCAAGCAATGAATTTAAGTTTTGCTGATCGTGATTTTTATTATGGGGATCCAAAATTTTCGACACAACAACCAATGACAGGTTTATTAAGTAAAGCCTATGCAAAGCAAAGAGCAGGGGAAATTAATGCACTGCAAAATAATGCTAACACAGCTCCGGGTGACCCTTATCCATTTGAGGGCAAACAAAATCCATTTTTAAATTTATTAAAACAGCGTGCAATAGCTACAGGGACTGACACTACTAAATCAAATAGCAGTGCGATACCTGTGCATGATGCTGTCGTAATGCAGCAAGTATTGAATCCAAAATTAGATCCCGAATATATGGATCGTTTATGGCGTGGCACCACTTCGGTAGAAGCTGCGGATAAAGAAGGATGGGTTGTTTCCATTACGCCTAGTGGTGGTTGGTTGCCAGCTGTCATTGCAGGAAATACAGGTGTGGGAATGAGCCAAAGAATGCAAAGTTTTGTTTTAGATTCAATCATTAATCCTTTCAATGTAGTGGCACCAGGAAAAAGACCAAGGGTTACCTTAACACCGAGTTTGGCGATGAAAGACGGCAAACCTTTTTTAGCATTTGCAGTACAAGGGGGTGATACGCAGGATCAAAACTTGTTACAGTTTTTTTTAAACATGGTTGAATTTGGGATGACTGTACAACAAGCTACAGAAGCTGCTAATATTAATTCAAATCAATTGTGGTTATCGCTAGGTGGTTCAACAATGGCTGATCGAAAACCAAAGCCAGGAAATTTATTATTAGGCAAAACGGTTTCTGAATTAATTAAAAAAGATTTAAGGGGAATGGGATATAGTATCAGTGTTGGTGATCGAACAAGTGGCCCCATCAATGCTATCTATTTTGATTGGAAGCATGGTAGTTTGTGGGGCGGTAGTTCTAATAACGGCGAAGACTATGGGATTGGTTGGTAATTTAATGTGGGAATATAATAAAGCCAACATTTCATAATCAATTTTATAATTACATATTTTACTCATCAATAATGCACCTTACACCTAAATACAATCCAATTTACATTGTCATAACTTTTTGTTGTTTGTTATTCTGTACTCAATCAAAAGCGAATTCGCAAACGATTGAGGATACCACTATTATAAAATCATATTCGGTCAATTATACAACGCGCCCTTTAAACATTGATGGTAAACTCAATGATCAAGCATGGAAAAAAGCAGCTTGGACCGATTTGTTTGTTGATATTGAGGGAGATATAAAACCGAAGCCTTTATTTGATACCCGAGTTAAAATGTTATGGGATAGTCAGTATTTATATATCGCTGCAAATTTAAAGGAGCCTCATTTATGGGCAACTTTGTTAAACCATGACGATATCATTTTTAGAGACCATGATTTTGAAGTGTTTATTGATCCCAATAATGATGAAAATCAATATTTCGAAATTGAGATTAATGCCTTAGGGACTGTGATGGATTTATTTATGTTTAAAACCTACAAGTTAGGTGGACCAATGGTTATGGGCTGGAATAGTGATGGAATGAAATCGGCTATTCAAATAAAAGGAACGCTAAACGATAATCGAGATATAGATAAAGGATGGACGATTGAGATGGCTATTCCCTATTCCTGCTTAAAAAAACCAGGCAGAAATTATTTACCTAATCTAGATAAACCATGGCGTATTAATTTTTCGAGAGTAGAATGGACCATGCAAAATGAAGGAATTAGCTATGTAAAAAAATTGAACTCGAATGGTAAGCCCATCCCTGAATTCAATTGGGTTTGGTCACCCATTGGTGTTATTAACATGCATGTTCCAAATCGTTGGGGTTATTTGTATTTTAAAAAATAGCATACGCCCGCTTTTTATTGATCCTCGTTTTTCATTACTATATTTAACTAATTATAGCAATAACTTTCTTTATTTAAAATTCAAACATGAAAAATAGTTGTACCATTTTTTTAATTTTAGTTGCTTCATTTGGATTTGCACAATCTGGCAAACTTGAAACGCTAAAAAGCAGCAATAAAGATTGGTTGGTAAGTCCTTTTGAACAAAAAGCAACCATTACCAATGAAGGACAAAATATTGTATTGAATAACGGATTGGTAAAAAGGTCTTTTGTTATTGCACCTAATGTGGCTTGCTTTGATTATACAAATTTAACCAATGGGCAACAATTAATTCGAAGTATTGAACCAGAAGCAAAAGTGGTGATTGATCAAATCACCTATAAGGTTGGTGGATTATCTGGACAAAAAGAAAAAGCCTATTTACAAATTGACGGCATAAAAAATTTACAAAAAGCAGATTCCGATTTTGTTTTTTCTAAATATACAATTGGTAAAATTGAACCCTTTATTAATTGGAAGCCCACCACCTGGCTTGGAAACGCAAAACAGCCAACAGGGGCTCGTATTGATTTTGAATATGTTTCCACACTTCCTGCACTAAAAAATGTAATTATTAAAGTGCATTACGAAATATATGATGGCATACCCTTAATTACAAAATGGATTTCCATTCAAAACAATTCAAATAAGTCAATAAAAATTAATCGGGTTGTGAATGAAGTGCTTGGTTTGGTGGAAGAAGAAAGTGCAGTGGTGGGCAAGCCTGAAGAAATGAAAAAGCAACATGGTATTTATGTAGAAACGAATTATGCATTTAACAATGCGATGCGTTATGATATCAGTGACCAAACCACCCATTGGGAAATTGATTTAGCCTATACATCGCAAGTAAATTATAATTATGAAACCCCTTGCTTATTAGAAATTTATCCCGAAAAAGCACCTGGTATTGACTTAGCGCCCAATGAATATTTTAAATCAGTTCGAACTAATGAACTTTTGATGGATAGCTATGATCGTCAAAGAAGAGGCTTGATGATTAAAAAAATGTACCGTACCCTTGCACCATGGACCACACAAAACCCAATTTTTATGCATTTGGTCAGTAAAAATGACCAAGAAGTTAAAAATGCAATTGATCAGTGTGTGGCAACAGGCTATGAGGCTGTTATTTTAAGTTTTGGGAGTCATTTAAATATGGAAGACAGTTCGATAGCAAATATTAAAAAATGGAAAGCGCTAACTGATTACGCACACCAGCATAAAATATTATTAGGCGGCTATTCCTTATTTAGTAGCCGACGCATTAGTGATGAAGATGATGTGGTAGATATTAAGACAGGCAAACCTGGCGGTGCATTTTTTGGTCATGCACCCTGCTTTGGAAGTAAATGGGGATTGGCCTATCGTGATAAAATAAAATATTTTTTCAAATCAACCGGTTTTGATATTTGGGAAAATGATGGTCCTTATCCAGGCGATGTATGTGCATCAACCACGCATCCTGGTCATAAAGGATATGATGATTCACAATGGAGACAAATGGAAATTCAAAAGGAGTTATATCATTGGTTAAATGAATCTGGTGTTTATATTAATGCACCTGATTGGTATTTTTTAGACGGTACACATAAAATTGCTTTAGGGTATAGAGAGGTAAATTTTTCATTATCAAGAGAACAACAAAAACTATTAAACCGACAAAATATTCATGATGGTACTTTAGAAAAAACACCCTCCATGGCCTGGGGTTTTGTGCCATTGACCAAGTATCAAGGCGGTAATGATGATGCTATATTAGAACCTTTAAGTGAGCATTTAAAGGACTACGAGCAACTGATGATGCAATATTATGGTGCAGGGGTACAGGCTTGTTACAGAGGCCCTCGATTGTATGATACCGAATCAACCAGGTTAGTGGTTTCCAAAACAATTGATTGGTATAAAAAGTATAGAAATATTTTAAATGCAGATATTGTTCAATTAAGACGTGCAGATGGGCGTGATTGGGATGGCTGGATGCATGTAAGTCCATTTACGGGGCAAAAAGGTTTTATGATGCTATTTAATCCAACGAAGGAAGTGATGACTAAAACAATTAAGCTGCCACTTTATTATACAGGCCTAACGCAAAAAGTCAAAATTACAGATCCCAATGGACGCGCTAATGAATATAATTTAAGTCGTGATTACACTGTTGATTTTACTTTTTCCATTCCACCTGATACGTATAAGTGGTTTGTGATAGAATAAAAAAACGCCCCGAATTATCGGGGCGTTTTTTTTTGGGCTATATTAATACACCAACTAGTTTAAGAATAACTCATCCACAAATATCCAGGCGGTTGTTCCTTTTCCAGGATGCCATACGGGTAATTTTTTAACATTTAAAACTGTAAATCTATAATGCTTGAAGGAAGTATTGTTCGGAAAGTCAACCGTAAATGTTTTAATATCCTTCATCACATCTTTTTGCGTTAACTCATAAGGGAATTTGGCTTCTGTTATTTTTGCAAATCGAATCCCATCATTACTACCTTCTACTGAAATAGAAACGATTGGAAAAACATAGGAACCTACATCAATCAAGCTGTTTAAAAAGGCTTGATGTAAAACACGCGGTTGCTTAAAATTAACCATGAACTTCATGGTGGTGTCTTTGTAACCTAACCATTTTTTATTAGTAAAATTTGAGCCGCCTAGTTCTAGGTCAACCAATGTTCTAGCACCATCGCCCAAATATTTTTGATCTGGCGATGAAATTAAGTAAATAGAATCAGGGCGAATTTCTGATTTATAAAAATTGCGTTGAATAATATCGCTGCTAATCCAACCTGGCTTGAATACTTTTATTTTTAAATTGGTATTTCTTGTAAGACGTAAAGTGTTTTTATATATTGGGCTGGTAAGGCTATCTGGATCCACTCCATTCAAGGTATAACGAATCGTAACGCCATTCAGCATATGCTTCATTTTTACATCTAAAAACTTTGAAATAATTGAGGAGTCTTGGTCAATCGTGGGAGGATTTATTTTCAGCACCTGGGATTCTAAATTATCACCAATGGTAAATTTGGTTTTTGGATAACGTGCAGCAATCTTCTCTAACTGTGTTTTACCAATGACACTTGACCAAATATTAATATTTGCAATAGTACTTCCCTTTAAAAAATTGGTTAATTCACTTTCGGTAAATTTTAAACCGCAAATTGATAACAA
>Ga0209358_10003525_pt1 | contig 11534 bp, 9 predicted proteins | sample LauGreFa1BDMLBSN_2_FD_187574 | JGI IMG/M metagenome (GOLD analysis project Ga0209358, IMG submission 187574) | Freshwater lake microbial communities from Lake Michigan, USA - Fa13.BD.MLB.SN (SPAdes) (version 2) | ecosystem: Environmental > Aquatic > Freshwater > Lake | place: Lake Michigan, USA...
CCAGCGTCGCCGCCAGCGCACCCTGCGTGGTGGCGCGTTTCCAGAACGCGCCGACGACCAGCGGCACGAACGCACCGGCCAGAGTGATTTTGTACGCCGACTCGACCATATGGAAAATCGACGATTTCGAGTTGAGCGCGAACAGCAGCACGATCGCGGCGAAAGTCACGATGGTGACGCGCATGATCCACAGGAACTTGCGGTCGGAGAGGTGGGGGAAGTAACCCTTGACGATGTTTTCCGCGAACATCACCGACGGCGCGAGCAGCGTCGCTGATGAACAGCTCATGATCGCCGACAGCACGGCGCCGAAAAACAGGATTTGCGCGAACAGCGGCATGTGCTGCAGTACCAGTGTGGGCAGGATCAGCTGGGAGTCTTTTTCCAGCAGATTGTTGAACAGCTGGGGGTCGATCAGCGTCGCCGAATAGGCGATGAACATCGGCACGAAGGTGAAGCAGAAATAGATCGACGCGCCGAGCAGCGAACCGGCGATGGCGATTTTGGCGGATTTCGCCGAGGTCACCCGCTGGAATACGTCCTGCTGCGGCAGCGAGCCCAGCATCATCGTCAACAGTGCGCCGAGGAAGGTCAGCCACATCCACGGATCGGGCGGCGGGAAAAATTCGAACTTGCCGGCCTGCGAAGCGTGTTCGATGACCACGCCAGCGCCCCCGGTCATGCCGCTGACGGTCCAGGCGATGAACAGTAGCCCGCCCATGCTGACGGTCATCTGCACGAAATCGAGGATAGCGACCGAGAACATGCCGCCAAAGGTGGTGTAGGTCAGCACGATGGCGGCGCCGATGATCATGCCCAGCTCGGGGCTCACTGCACCGTTGGTGATGACGCTGAAAATCAGCCCCATCGCCTTGATCTGCGCCGAGACCCAACCCAGATAGGAGCCGACGATGCACAGCGAGGTGATCACTTCAACCGTGCGGTTGTAGCGCATCCGGTAAAAGTCGCCGACGGTGAGGATGTTCAGCTTGTAGAGCTTGTTGGCGAAGAACAGACCGGCGATGACCAGACACAGCGAGGAGCCGAAAGGATCGGCGACAACGCCGGAGAGGCCGTCCTTGACGAACTGCGCGGAGACGCCGAATACCGCTTCAGCGCCGAACCAGGTGGCGAACACCGTCGCGGTGACAATCGGCAGCGGCAGCGAACGGCCGGCAACGGCAAAATCCTTGGTGTTATGGACGCGGGTCGCAGCCCACAGGCCGATACCGACGGAAACCATCAGATAGGCAATCACAAACCACAGCAGCATCGCAAATCCCCTTTTGCCGATGGATTATAGCCGCGGGAGATGCGATTACGACAGCAGCTGCAGGCCCAGCAGCGCGGCGAGCAGGGCGATCGTCACCCCCAGAAGCCAGGTGTTGCGACGTTGCTGCTTCAGCAGGGCATCGACATGCGATCGCAACGCGGCTTCAGGATCACGCGCCAGAAACTGCTCGGTCAGCCGCGGCAGCTGCGGCAGCAATTCACTCCAAAAAGGCAGTTCCTCGCCGATCCGCCGCACCAGGCCGCGCCAGCCGATCTGTTCCGACATCCAGCGTTCGAGGAAGGGCTTTGCGGTCTGCCACAGGTCGAGGTCGGGGTCGAGCTCGCGGCCCAGACCTTCGACATTGAGCAGGGTTTTCTGCAGTAGCACCAGCTGCGGCTGGATTTCGATGTTGAAGCGGCGCGAGGTCTGGAACAGGCGCAGCAGTATCTTGCCGAAAGAAATGTCCTTCAGCGGTTTGTCGAATATCGGTTCGCATACCGCGCGGATCGCGGTTTCGAATTCATCGACCCGGGTACCCGGTGGCGCCCAGCCGGATTCGACATGGACTTCGGCGACGCGCCGGTAGTCGCGACGGAAAAAAGCGATGAAATTACGAGCCAGGTATCGTTTGTCGGTGTCGGTCAGCGTACCCATGATGCCGAAATCGAGCGCGACATATTGACCGTTGCTGGCGACGAGAATATTTCCGGGGTGCATATCGGCATGGAAAAAGCCGTCGCGAAACACCTGGGTGAAAAAGATTTCAACACCGGAACGCGCAAGCTTCGGAATGTCGATGCCTTGTGCGCGCATGTCAGCAACGGCGGAAACCGGAATGCCGTGCATGCGCTCCATGACCATGACTTCGGTGGAACAGTACTGCCAGTGGATTTCCGGCACGGCCAGCAGCGGTGAATTGCGGAAGTTTCGGCGCAACTGACTGGCGTTAGCAGCTTCGCGCATCAGATCGAGTTCATCCTCGAGATGGCGGGCGAATTCGGCGACCACCTCGCGCGGCTTGAGGCGTTTGCCGTCCAGCCACAGCCATTCGAGCAGCACGGCGCCGGCGTCGAGCAGCGCGACATCTTTGGTGATGATGCTGGCGATTCCCGGGCGCAACACCTTGACTGCGACTTCTTTGCCGTCGGGCAGAGCGCCGATGTGTACTTGGGCCACGGAGGCGCTGGCGATGGGCGTCAGGTCAAAACGCGAAAACACCTGACCGAGCGGTTTGTCATAGGCTGCGGCGAGGATGCGTTCAACGTCGGCGCCGCGAAAGGGTGGCACCTGGTCCTGCAGCCGGGCGAGCTCCTCGGCGATGTCCGGGGGAATCAGGTCGCGCCGTGTCGACAGTACCTGTCCGAATTTGACGAAAATCGGTCCCAGGGTTTCCAGCGCCAGGCGCAGGCGTACAGCGCGGGGCTCGGACAAATCGCGCCAGAACAGAAGCGTGCTGACTATGGCCCGCAACGCGCGCACGCGTTCATGCCCGAGCAGGAACTCGTCGAGCCCGAAACGCAGTGAAACACGGAGGATTTTCAGCAGGCGGAGGATACGCACAAGTGCATTTTATCCGTCCGCGGGGTCGGCGGGGTGCGGAACCGCCGGAATCAGCGTGCAGCCAGCTTCGAAATGCGTTTCTCCAGACGGGCAAGGTCGTCGCGCAAGCGGTCAACGTCTGCGGCAAAACCGGCCAGATCGTTGGCCGCTGCAACGGCAGGTCGTTCCTCGGTCCAGTATTCGGAGAACGAGCGCATCAGGTTTTCACCGCTCATTTTTGCCCACTGTGCCATTGCCTGCGCCGAGCCGGTCAAGCGGTGCGCGGCGACATCGCCGAACACGCGCGACAGGTCTTCCTCGACATCCCAGCGCAAGTGGCGCCACAGGTGGTTCACCGCGCCGGCCAGTGCTGTATCGCCTTCCACATTGATGTCACGCCAGGCCGTGTCATCGCGGGTCGCCATCCTCAGCAGCGGAGCGGGAGTGACGGTCAGTATGGCGTCGGGCGTCGTGCCGGCGCTTGCCGGTGTGACTTCGCCGGAGTCGATGATCCGCAGGCTGGCGGCAAACGGCAGGCAACGCACGCTGACCGTTTTGCCGGCGTAGGGTTTGAGTGATTCACGCGCCCAGCTGTTGGCGCGCAGCAGATGATTCAGCGGCGCGCCAATCAGTACGTCCAGCGGTGAACCTGCAGCAGCCATGTCCCGAATCAGGCCTGCTGGATGCCTGCCACCAGCCAGCCGCCGGAGCCGCGCATCGGTTTCTCAAGATGCCAGATTTCGGCAAAGGGTTGCGCTTCAGAGGAGGCGTCTTCGCGGATCAGGCCGGAGAAACGCACGCTGGCGACGTATAACAAACCTTCGCTGACGACTTCCAGCACTTCCGACTCCAGCGTGACGACATCGGTTTTGCCGGTTGCGGCGCCTTCGCTTTGCCATTGCGCCTGGATTTCGGTCAACAGGTCGGTGGTCAGAAAGTCAGCGAGTGCGGTGCCGTCGCGTTTGTCGTTGGCTTCCTGGAGGCGAACGAAGTTCAGACGGGCATGGCGTACAAATTCGGCAGCGTTGAAATCAGCAGGCCACCGGCCAGCCGTGGCAGCTACTGCGTGCGGTGCGGTAGCCCCGCCGCCCATGGCCATCGGCTCAGGTGCAACCGTACCCTGATGACCGGCGTATTGCATCGGCGCCTGAGCAGTGCGGCTGCGTAGGGCGCGGAAGACCAGCACGGCGACGGCAGCAATGGCTGCGGCCAGCAGCAAACCGGAAAGCGCGCCGGCGATGCCGTTGTTCATGAACAAGGCCATCAATCCTGCACCCATGGCGAGACCGGCCAGCGGCCCCAGCCATTTGTTGCCTGCCGGCTGAGCCGCGGCAGCGGCCGGTTGTTGCGCCGGAGTACCGGCTTGCTGAGCCTGTTGTTGCTGCTGTGCCGGCGCTTTAGGTGCGGCCTGCTGCGTGGTGTTGCGCTGCATGCCCATGCTTTTGCCGCCACCCAGTCGCTTGGCAGCCTCGGCTTCAACGCCGACCATGGCAAGACCGAAAAACAGGGCAAGCGCAGATATCATTATTTTCATGCTCGAACTCCTCGTGTTATGGATACTGCTTGGACAGCGCAATTATAGGGATAGCTCCCTGTCAGTTCATTGCAAACTGTAATAGTCGAGGTAATGAACGATGTCTCGCCTGCCAGAGCAGGCGCAGTTCAGAAACGGACGCCGCGGTGCAAGGCCACCACACCGGCAGCAAGGTTGAAATATTGAACGCGCTCCAGTCCGGCGTCCTGCATCATGGCTTTCAGGGTTTCCTGATCGGGGTGCATCCGTATGGATTCCGCCAGATAACGGTAGCTGTCGGCATCGTTGGTGATCATTTTGCCGAGCCGCGGCAGCACCTGGAAGGAGTAGGTGTCATACAGCGGTGCCAGCGGCTGCCACACCCGCGAAAATTCCAGTACCAGCAGCCGCCCGCCGGCGCGCAGCACACGGCGCATTTCCGCGATGGCAGCGTCCTTGTGCGTCATGTTGCGCAGCCCGAATGCCACACAGACGCAGTCGAAATATTCGTCGGGGAAGGGCAGCTTCTCGGCATCACACTGCACCGCAGGAATCACCTTTCCGCCGTCGAGCAGGCGGTCGCGGCCGCGTCGCAGCATCGGGCCGTTGATATCGGTGATCACGACCGAACCGGTGGGGCCGACACGCTCCGAAAACAGCTTGGTCAGGTCGCCGGTGCCGCCGGCAACATCGAGCACGCGTTGGCCCGGGCGCACCAGGCTTTGTTCGACCGCAAAACGTTTCCAAAGGCGGTGCAGGCCTGCGGACATCAGATCGTTCATCAGGTCATAACGCGATGCGACTGAATCAAAGACTTCGGCGACTTTGCGCGCCTTTTCGTCTTCGGCGACTTTCTGGAACCCGAAATCGGTGGTTTTGCCCATGGTTGAACTCAGGCTTCGCGGCTGGCGCCTGCTTTCTGCAGGCGCTGCAGATATTCTTGCCACATCGATTCCTGCTGATTGCCGTATTCGTACAGCAGATCCCAGGAATAGATGCCGGTGTCGTGGCCGTCGGAGAAACGTAACTGGATGGCGTACTGACCGACCGGTTCAACTGCAGTGATGGTCACATCCTTTTTGCCGGTCTGCAGCGTTTCCTGCCCCGGGCCGTGGCCGCGCACTTCAGCAGAAGGTGAGTGGACGCGCAGGAATTCGCAAGGCAGGCGGAAGCTCTTGCCGTCGGCAAAGGCGATTTCCAGCGCGCGCGACGCCTGATGCAGCGTGATTTCGGTGGGCAGGGATACGCCCTTGTTGAGTCCGGCCATGATTGTTCCGTTTGCGGTTCGTGTTGCGTCAGTCATCATCATAACCGAGACCGATAGCAATCAATAAAACTGCTTGTAAACCAATGGCTTGCATTTACGTGCCGCAGCGCTGTAATACGGCTGTAACAACAGGTTCATAATATGCGGGGGGTAAATTACCCATTGGAGCGCGCATGGCAGCAACAATACTGGTTGTGGAAGACGAGCCAGCCATACAGGAACTGGTCGCCTGCAACCTGGAACTCGCCGGACATCGTACCTTGCGCGCAGAATCTGCCGAACAGGCAATGCAGATGGTACGCGATGAATTGCCCGACCTGATCGTGCTCGACTGGATGCTGCCCGGGATCAATGGTGTCGAATTTGCGCGGCGGCTGCGCAGCGACAAACGCACCCAGACCGTGCCGCTGATCATGCTGACCGCAAGGGCGGACGAGCAGGACAAGCTGGCCGGACTCGAAACCGGCGCCGACGATTACATTACCAAGCCGTTTTCCCCGCGCGAACTGAATGCCCGCGTCAAAGCTGTGCTGCGCCGGCGGTCTCCCCAGGCGACTGATGATGTGGTTGAGGCCGCGGGATTGCAGCTGGATCCGAACAGCCACCGGGTTTTGGGTAATGGTCAGCCGCTGCAGCTGGGGCCGACGGAATTCCGTTTGCTGCATTTTTTCATGACCCACGCCGAACGCGTGTACACCCGTGTGCAACTGCTGGACCAGGTCTGGGGTGACCATGTGTTTGTCGAGGAGCGCACGGTCGATGTGCATATCCGCCGACTGCGCAAGGCGCTGGAACCGTCCGGGCATGACAGCCTGATCCAGACTGTGCGCAGTTCCGGATACCGGTTTTCCACCAGCTGAGCCGCGGTCGAAATGCCGGATTCCTTCAATTGCAGGGTAACGGGATGAGCGGAATCTGGTGGCCGCTGATCTTGCGTCTGGTGCTGCTGGCCGGTTTGGCTTTTGCGGCCTGGATGATTGACGGCATTGTTGTTGCGCTGTCCCTGGCTACGGGCATTCTGCTGTTGACGGTGTTGCACCATGCGCGACATCTTGCGCGGTTGTCGAAGTGGCTGGCTGACCCCCGGCCGGAGGCGCTACCTTCAGGCAGCGGCATCTGGGAGGATGTGTTTGCAGCGTTTTATCACCTGCTGCGCCGGCAGCGGCGCAGCGAATCCAGACTGACCGCCACGCTGCATGATTTTCAGCGGGCCGGCATGGCCATGCCCGACGGACTGGTCATTCTCGACGGGTCCAACCGCATCGAGTGGTGCAACCCGAAGTCAGAGCGGCATTTCGGACTCGATACCAAACGTGACTTCGGGCAGTTGGTGACGCATCTGGTGCGGCAGCCGCAGTTTGCGGAAGCGCTTGGCGACAGTTACGCCGATCCGCTCACCATGCGTGCGCACGGCGGTGATCTGGTGCTGTCGGTGCTGATTGTTCCTTACGAGGAAAACCGCAAACTGATTATCAGCCGCGACGTCACGGATCGCGAGCGTGTTGAAACCATGCGCCGCGATTTTGTGGCAAATGTATCGCACGAACTGCGCACGCCGCTGACCGTAATCGGCGGTTTTCTCGAAACCATTGCCGACATGGAAACGCCGAATCCGGAACTGATCCGCCGATCGGTGCCGCTGATGAGCGATCAGGCGAAACGCATGCAGACGCTGGTCGAGGATCTGCTGACGCTGTCGCGGCTGGAATCCGAAGGCAATCCGGCGCGCGAAGAGCCGGTGAATGTTCCGGATATTGCGCGCGGCCTGTATCACGATGCGCTGGCACTGTCATCTGCTCGCCACAAGGTCACGTTGCTGCTGGAGAGTCCGGCGTGGATCAATGGTGCGGAAGACGAGTTGCGCAGTGCCTTCGGCAATCTGGTCAGTAACGCCATTCGCTACACGCCGGCCGGTGGTGAGGTCCGTTTGTCATGGAAGGCAGGAACCGACGGCGGTGCGGTATTTTCGGTGCGTGATACCGGCATCGGCATCGAAGCGCAGCATCTGCCGAGACTGACTGAACGGTTTTACCGCGTTGACCGCGGTCGTTCGCGTGAAACCGGCGGCACCGGACTCGGACTGGCGATCGTCAAGCATGTGGTCAACCGGCATGCCGCAAAGCTGGAGGTGACCAGCGAGCCCGGGCGGGGCAGCTGTTTCAGTGTCGTATTCCCTGCAAGCCGTGTTGACGAAAAGCGCAGCACGGTCCAGTCGGCAAAAAGTGCGTAGTTTGCGCCCCCGGTTTATTTCAAAGCCGCAGTAACTCCGAGCAGATCTTTTCCGCCAGGGCGTCCAGGTTCAATGGCGCAGCACGGTTGTCGCGCTGACGCGTTGCCCAGACCGGCTGCGGAAAATGGGGATCATCGGTAAAACGCGGAATAACATGCCAGTGCACATGCGCCACAAAATTGCCCAGGCTGGCCAGATTGATTTTTGCCGGGGACAGCGCATCGCGCATTGCGCGTTCGACCGCGAAAACCACATTCATGCAATGCAGGCGGTCAGCCGGCGACAGATCGGTCATCTCGCGCACATGGGATTTCCAGATGACCCGGCAGAATCCCTGATACCCCGGTTCATCGGCCTGGACGACGCGGCAGCGCGGGTCTTCCCAGAGGATGGTGCCGCCCGGCGTTGTACACAACTCGCATTTCATGCCCTACTTCTCCCGAACAGGTAATCCGCCGCACGATAAACCAGATCGCTGCCGTGCGCGACTGCCGCGTTGCGCCATTCCGTTGAGGCCGGGCATAACGTTTCACGGAGCTGCCTTTTTGCGGGGTGATCAAGATGCCCGCCGCCATGTTGGTGCCAGCGGTTTTCGTTGCTCAGTGCCTGCAATACATGCAGCGATGATCAGGTGCCGATTTCCTGGAGGATGAACTTCAGTGAAACGCCGGGCAGCAGACACGAAGTCGGGCACGCGCCGTGGCATAGCTGGCTGAAACAATGCCGCCCCCTGTTCAGGAGGCGCCGGATCAGGCCGCGGTGTAAGTGACGCGCTCGAAATTCGAGCCACTTTCAAGCAGTGCGGTCAGCCGGACCTGGCGCGGTTTGCCGTCGTGGATATCGAGAACGCGGCCGGGGCCGTAAGTGCCGGGCGAGACCAGCACGGTCTGCGGTTCGCCGCCCGGAACGCCTGCCAGCAGCAAGGCCCGGTCGTAGGGAATCTGGTTGTCGGCGATACGCGCTGCAATGGCCTGGGCCTTTGCGCGCAGCAGCCGGAAGCCGAGCCAGGTCATGCCTTCGGTATCAACGCTCAGCCGTTGCACAAAGCCCAGATAGGTATTGCCGTTGGGTGCAACCAGACCCAGCAGCTGGTTATGCGTGAGGCGTGTGGTGTCAGTGGGTTTCCGGCACATGCCGAGGATGCCGGATGCGCTCTGGTTGGCGACCGTCCATGTTTCCAGCGTGCGGCTACGTACCGAAGCTTCACCCACAACGGGCCCGTCAACACGCTCAAACCCGGCCATCTCGAAACGCGCCCGCGAATGCAGCCCGGCATCAGGTGCCGAGAAGGGTTTGCCGCTGATGTTGTAATGCATTGCTGCGAGTGTGTCGGAAACCAGCACGTTGAAAGAAACCACCTTGCGCTCATCAATGCGACCGGTCCCCGGCGCGATCCAGTGCGAATGCAGGTTGAGCATCAGTTTTTCGCAGACTTCGCGCGGAACCGGTCCCAGTCCCAGTTTGTCGGGGCCCTGGCTCTTCAGGGCGACGGCGGTCTGGCGCAGTTTGTCACCGATTTTTTCCAGATCGAGATAGCGCAGGTTGTCGCCCTTGAGATTTTTCAGGCGGCGCGCGCCTTCTGATGAGCCAAGGTCGATACCCAGGGCCACATTGGCGTCTGTGGCAACCGGCGTCATGGAAATCGCGCCTAACGGAACCCACTGCGCCAGTGCGCGGTCAATGGTGTTCATCTGCTGCAGCGACAGTGCATCAGGGTTGGCACGCTGGGTCAGTACGGTCTGCAGATAAGCCAGATTGACGGTGCTTTTTCCGTCGGAACTTTCGGCGACCGGCGTGTCGGTGACACCTGCGCTTTCGGCAAAGGCGTACAGGCGGTGCAGCTGCTCCCACAGTGATCCGGGTACGGCATGGTAGGCGCGGTTGTAGGCGTTCATGCAGAAACCGGTGCAACGCAACGCGCGGTAACAGACCAGCGCGGCATGCCCTGCGAGTTCCGGCGAAGATTCCGCCATGTCGGTGATCAGCGATTCGTAGGCGTCAGCCAGTGCTCGCCACAGCATGATGCTGCGATTGAAAATATCGCTTGTCTCGTCGCCAAAGGGCACGGGACGTCCCCAGTAATCTTTGCTGCGGGCATGCTGGGCTTCCAGCGTGGTTTCGCGCAGCAGCTCCAGAACCTGCAGGCGGGGTGTGCCGGTGACGCCGGTTTCGGTGAGCAGCTGCAGCTGCGTCAGCAATTGCGCCTGGCGTTGTGCGGGCGTTGCGCCTGCCAGCTGGGCAATAAACGCCCGCGCTGCAGAGGCATCGGCGATTTTCAGTAAACCTTGTTTAGCACTCAAGACAGTAGCCATGACGTACCCCAATGTTGAGCGGGTACGAATAATCCGGTTGTTGAACAGCTGCGGCAAGTAAATATGTCACATGTCGCTGTTCCACGACAACAGCCGTGCTTTTTCGTGTGACGAATGCCACGTATCAAAGCAAAACGCGCTCGATGCCGCCGTTGTTGGCGCGTGCCACGTATTGTTCCATCCAGTTGGCGCCGAGCAGATGGCGCGCCATTTCCACAACGATGTAATCCGCTTCCACAGCAGTGTCCGGCGTAAAGCGGGCCAGCCCCTGCAGGCATGACGGACAGGAGGTGAGGATTTTCAGCGGGCCATCGCCGACTTCGCGCAGCTTCGCCGCGCCGCGCCGCATTTCTTCTTCCTTGCGGAAGCGCACCTGCGTCGAAATGTCCGGTCGCGTCACCGACAGCGTGCCCGATTCGCCGCAGCAGCGTTCGTTCAGTGCAACCGGCGCTGACATCAGTGCGTTGACCACTTTGAGCGGTGCATGCGTTTTCATCGGCGAATGACAGGGGTCGTGATACATGTAACGCGTGCCGGTGATGCCTTCGAGCTTCACGCCGCGCTCCAGCAGATACTCGTGGATGTCGAGCAGCCGGCAGCCGGGGAATATTTTTCCGAATTCGTATTTCTGCAGCTGGTCCATGCAGGTGCCGCATGAAACGATCACGGTTTTGATGTCGAGATAGTTCAGCGTGTGCGCGACGCGATGGAACAGCACGCGGTTTGCGGTGGTGATCGCCTGGCCCTTTGCTTCCTCGCCGGCAGCGGTCTGCGGGTAGCCGCAGCACAAATAACCCGGCGGCAGCACGGTCTGCACGCCGAGATCGAAGAGCATGGCTTGCGTCGCCAAGCCGACTTGGCTGAACAGGCGCTCCGATCCGCAGCCCGGGAAATAAAACACTGCATCCGAATCCTCGGTGACCTTGGCGGGGTCGCGGATCACCGGCACCATGCGCGCATCTTCTATATCGAGCAGCGCCCGGGAGGCTTTTTTCGGCAGTCCGCCGGGCATCGGTTTGTTGATGAAGTGGATGACCTGCGTGCGGATCGCCGGTTTGCCGGTGGTTGCCGGCGGTTGCCGGGTCTGTTCTCCGATCAGGCCCAGCGTTTTCGCTGTTTTGGCGGCCAGCCGTTGCGCACGGTAACCCCAGTCGATCATCAGCTTGCGCGCGACGTTGATGGTGCGCGGGTCGGTGGCATTTAGGAAAAACATCGACGCCTTAGCGCCGGCGTTGAAACGACGCTTGCCGTGCTGCCGGAGGAAATTGCGCATCGCCATCGACACGTCGCCGAAGTCGATGTCTACCGGGCAGGGATTCGCACACTTGTGGCAGACCGTGCAATGGTCGGCGACATCGCCGAATTCGTCGAAATGCTCCAAAGAAATGCCGCGGCGCGTC
>Ga0209358_10003526_pt1 | contig 11531 bp, 8 predicted proteins | sample LauGreFa1BDMLBSN_2_FD_187574 | JGI IMG/M metagenome (GOLD analysis project Ga0209358, IMG submission 187574) | Freshwater lake microbial communities from Lake Michigan, USA - Fa13.BD.MLB.SN (SPAdes) (version 2) | ecosystem: Environmental > Aquatic > Freshwater > Lake | place: Lake Michigan, USA...
TAGCAACAAATTGCGCCTTAACCTTTGAAAGCCATGGTTGGTCTACTGGTGCATCAGGATCGCACCAATCTCCAAATTGGAATTCTTCTGGCAAAAACTTCTCACCTTTGCGGTGCTCGGACAAACTATTGACGTAGGCGCGAATACTTTCAACTTGTTGTTTCAGAGTTGCCGCGCTTCCATAGGACTCGTATGCGGCCATTGGAACAATCGTTGCAGCATCTGCCCATCCGGCTCGATCTGTGACAACCCAAGTCGCATCACCCGGCATCGGTTGCTTCGACAAAATATCTGGAACAACAGCACCGACTCCGCCGACTCGCTTTTGATCAACCCAAAGGTCTGTGAGCCAGTTACGCCAGAAGCTATCGAGCTTGTATAAAGTGTTTGAGGTCATCGCAATAGCTTGCGCATCGCCAGTCCATCCCAAACGTTCATCGCGCTGTGGGCAGTCTGTTGGAACTGAGACCATGTTGTCTGCAATCGACCACACAACGTTCTGGTGAAGTCGGTTGAGTCGGACATCGGATGAGGTAAATGTTCCACGGCGCTCATTTGCGGAAGAAATTGCAACTCCGACTGCAGAAATGAACTTTGCTGGACCAGTGACTTCTGCAAATTGGAAACCATGGAATGTGAACTTTGGTTCAAGTACATGGCGGCCATCGCGATCAAGTGTGTAGTGGTCTGTGGCTTTCGCTGTACGCAAAGCCGCAGTATGAAGATTTGGTCCTGGTTCGAGAACTTCTGCGTGACGAATCGTGATTACATCGCCCTTCTTGCCATCAACTGTGAGGCGAACCCAGCCAGAGATATTCTGAGAGAAATCAAGAAGCGTACGACTTGTGTTCTTTGAGTCGAGAATTCTTGAGGCGAACTCTTCGATTTTCACTACGCGAGTTGATGTTCGCGCCGTGAGGGTCTCTTTCGCAAATGGATACACCACTGGCGTTGCCCAGGCAGAATCATTAAATCCAACCAGCTGCCAACCTTTCTGGCGCTTTGTGTAATCAATTGTTGTTCCATCATAAATATCTGCAAACTGAATCTCGCCAGAAGAAACTTTCCAAGACTTATCTGTGACAACAACTTCTGTTGATCCGTCCGTGAATGTGACTTCAAGTTGAGCGAGTAAATGGATGTTCTTTCCGTAATTGTCATACATATTCATAAAGCCGAGCTTGCCTCGAGTCCATCCATCAGCGAGTTCAGCGCTTATGCAGTTTCCGCCATCTTGAACAAGTGAGGTCACGTCATAAGTGATGTAGGTGCGACGATCATCGTAAGCAGTCCAACCTGGTGTAAAGAACTCATCCGTTACGGGAACGGCGTTGAGATAGAGGGCATGTATACCTTCTGATGCTGCATAGAGACGAGCCTTCGCAACTTTCTTTCCTGCCTGGAATTCTTTACGGAAGATTGGCGATGGTTCTGAGTGTGAAGATGAATCACCAATCGATTCTCCCTTGAGCTCTGAACCTGATGCTAAACCTGTCTCAAATTTTGCATAGGGACTAAATTCAGACCATCCGTATTGAGTGGCAACTCGCACACGAAGGTGGCGAACTTCGCGCGCCTTACTAATGTGGCCAGCGGCCACTTGTTCGATTTGTTCCGCGCTCGTTACAGCAGGAGAAGTGATGACATCCCCCGTCTCTCCGACAGATGAAATCTCGTAACCAACTTGAACGGCATCTGGTCTTGCACTTGAAATTTGCCATGTGAGTTGAGGGTCAACGATGGGAAGGCCAATTAGGTCAGCTGAGAACTGCGTCTGGAGGCCAATTACCCTCGTTGCTTCATCGCGCTTAGTTGACTCTGGAAGTGATGACATGACGTTCCCCTTTAATTGAGTAAGAACTAACCCTTTACAGAGCCAGCAGTAAGACCTGAAACGATTTTCTTGTTAAAGATGATGAAGACAATCAGCGGTGGAATAGTGATGAGCAAGATGTCGGTAAAAAGCAAGTTGTACTGAGTCAGATAAGCGCTCTGGAAGTAGAAGAGAGTTAATTGCACGGTAGCGTTATCGCTACCAGGCAAGAAGTAAAGCGGATTGGTAAAGTCATTAAAGACCGCTACTGAAGTTGTGACAATAATTGTTACGTTCACTGGCATCAAAAGTGGAAATATGATTCGGCGCCATAAGGCAAAGCCAGTGCAACCATCCATCGCTGCCGCTTCATCAATTTCCTTGGGAATTGATGCAATAAAGCCCTTATAAATTAATATCGCAAATGCCGCGCTATATGCAACTTCAATAAGTATCAGTCCTTGTAATGTCTTGAAGAGATGAAGCCGTTGCAGTACCCAAATTGTTGGAACCACAGCTGGAGGAACCACGAGTCCTGCAAGAACCATGATATTTGCAAAATTTGTTAACTTTCCAGGTCGGCGCGCGAAGACAAATGCTGCCATCGAGCACACAACCACAATCAGTGTGACCGAAACTATTGTAAGAATGGTTGAGTTGATAAATGCTCTGATCACAACGCCATCACTAGTTCCAAGCACGGTCTTTATATTTTCCCAAAGAAGAAATTTTTCTGGCATTTCGAAATTGAATTGGAATGCCTCTTTGGAATTCTTTGAGGCTGTCAGGAAAATCAAGATAAAGGGCGCCGCAAAGACAAAAAGCCCAATCGGTATTGCAAGAAAATCAATCCAGTATTTGTGCAAAAATTTCTTCATGCTTGCTTCTCCTTTTTATTGAAGAACCAGTACACGGGCCCCACGATTGCTAATACAAAGAAGAGCAAAATTACGTTTCCTGCAGTGGCAAGCCCATAGAAGCCAGCTTGGTACTGCTTGTAGTTGATAGATGCAATCACATCTGAAAGGAAGCCTGGGCCGCCGTTGGTCATTGCCCAAATGAGATCGAAGGAACGTAAACCACCAATAAAACTGAGAATAACTACTGCAGCAGTGGCTGGTCTGACTAACGGGAGAGTGATGTTCCGAAATTTATCCCAGGCGCCTCCACCATCGACAGCTAGAGCTTCGTAATATTCCTGGGGAATGCTTGCAAGTCCTGCCATATAAAGGACAGTTGCGATACCCACGCCTTTCCACACGTCAACAAAGGCAACAGAAAACAAAGGTAGGAGATTCGGGTCAACTAACCAACCTGGCCCATAAGTTTCCCAGCCAATTGTTTTGCCGAAAGCAACAATGGCTTTATTAATCGCCCCATAATTGGGATCCATAAGGATGCTAAAAGTAAAGCCAACTCCAATGGTAGAAACCAACACTGGAAAATAGACAACTGATCGTAAGAATCCTTTTGCTCTTAAGCGTCCAGTGAGAAGCAGTGCCAGAGCGAGGCCAAATATGACTTTCAGGCCTGAAGTGACAACGCCATAAATAAGTGTGTTTTTAAATCCAATAGCAAGCGATGCTTCTTTAAAGTATTGAACGAAGTTTTCGAAACCTACAAACTCCCAATCAAAGAGAGTCCAGCGGGTCATGGAAAAGAAGAATGAAACAATGGTGGGAATAACAAAGAAAATAGCAAAAATAATTCCGATTGGTGCTACCAAGGCGTAGGAGTACGGATTTTTAATCTTACTTTGCTTTGCCTTACTCACGAATCACCATTTCACTAAAGTTGAATAAGAGAAACTGATGGGCCACCGAAGTGGCCCATCAGCTTTATTGATTCTTAATTACCAGCCCTTAAGTCCAAGCTGTTTTGCTTGCTTTACAACATCTGCATCGTATGCAGCAGCCGCTTTAGCAGCTGTTGTGATTCCTAGTCCAACTTCAACCAGGATCTTCTCAAGGTTTGGTCCCTTGATAGGTGATACGAATTCAAGTGCCGGAGCAGTTGCATTCTTAGCGAAGTACTTCATGACATCCTGAACTGCACCAGGAAGAGCGTTAGGAATGTTTGCTCCCTTGATGTAATAAGGCCCGCCAGCAAATCCTTCAACACCGTTCATAACGTCAACAGCCTTAGCTGATGTCATCCAGCCAACGAACTTCTTTGCAGCTGCAGCGTTCTTAGTTGCCGCAGGAATGTATGTTCCTGATGGAACCCACACAGTTACACCGTTAACGCTTGCCTTTGGACCTGGCTGAGCAAAGAAGCCAACATCCTCAAGGTTTGCAGGCTGCTGTGCAGCAATCTGTGGGATTGCCCAAGTAGCCATTGGGTAGTGAGCACCTTGTCCTAGCGCAAGCTTATCGAGAGCCTGTGCGTATGTTGTTGATGCGTAGTCACGGTTGAAGTAATTGAGCTTCTTGTTCTCTTCAATGTACTGGAATCCGCGAAGTGCAACTTTGTTCTTTGCATACTTCTCTTTATTTGCTGTGTAATCAGCAGCAAAATTTGGGTATGCGGCTTGAACGTTGAAGTAATCGGCAAGAACAAAGAGCTGTGAAGTCCAAGTTTCCTTGTATGACTGAATAACTGGATCAATTCCAGCCGCCTTGATCTTCTTGTTATTTGCCATGAACTCTGCCCATGTTGTTGGAATCTTTAGCTTGAGCTTTGCGTAAACCTTCTTGTTGTAGAGGATTCCGCCAACGCTAGCTGTTCCAAATGGAACTCCGTATACTTTCTTGCCAACAGAAACCACTGGGTAAAATCCGGAGAGAACATTCTTCATAAACGGCTCATTTGTCATCTCAAGAAGATTCTTTGAAGGAGCCAACGCCTGGAAGAGTGATCCTGAGTTGTATGTGAATACATCTTCCATCGATCCTGTTGCAAGCTTTGTCTTTACGAGGTTATCTCCATCTGTGCCACCTGGGCGAAGGACAAGTGTGACCTTGTTTCCTGGGTTAGCCTTTTCATAAGCAGCGATGAGAGCATTTGCAGCATCTTGGTTTGCCTGGCCGTTATCAACGAGCCAAGTAATTTCTGTATCTGCAGCTTGTGATGGAGCAGCAACTGTCGCTCCAAAGACAAGCGCTAGAGGTAGTGCGAGAGCAATCCCGCGCTTCGTCATTGTCTTCATCTATCCTCCTGAGGTAGATTTTGGTTGAATCGTTTCAACCTTAGAGGGGAATTTAGTAGTGGTGTGACCTAATCGTCAATGGTTTTTCAAAATTGCTTCATAACGGTTTCATCACGTTTTTAGGCGTAAACTTGCTATGGATAATTGAACAATTCAACCCCAACCTTCAGCTCACCCAAATACGGGTTTACTTCGATCTCCTTCAGAGGTTGGATTTACACCAATTGGGTGAATTTCTTTAAATGGATTCAATTTCGCCCAACGTAATGAGGGGGTGCCTACGTTTCCGCCATCGATGAGTTCACGCCGCAACCGAACGTGACTCAAAAGGTCGGTAGTTAGCGCTTTCCTGTTGAAGCACGTTCAACTAATTGTGGCTGGAAGCGAATTTGCTGGTGCTCGTGTTTCTCTGCTTCTTCACACTCGTTGAGCAATAAATCCGCTGCCGTGACGCCCATCTGATATGCCGGCTGAGAAATGGATGACAGCGGTACCGCTGCTGATGCAGCAAATTCAATGTCGTCATAGCCAAGAACTGAGACTTGCTCCGGGACCTTAACTTTGTTTTCTCTCAAGGTGCGCATTACTCCAAGAGCCAATAAGTCATTTGCACAGAAAACTGCAGTAGGGATCTTTTTCAAGGCTAAAATCTTCTTCGCCGCGTCTTCACCATGAGAGGTATTCATCAATGAAACTCGAATTGTTTCAACCTTAGCGCCAGCAAATTTTGCAGCTTTTGCTACACCTGCACCACGGTCTGCAACTTGTGGGATGCTTTCAGGCCCACAGACCCAGGCAATTTCGGTATGTCCAAGCCCAATCAAATACTCAATCCCTAGCTGACCGCCGTGCACGTCATCAACTGAAACGGAGCATTGCTTGTGGCCTTTGATTTCGCGGTCGACCAGGGCCACCGCGATTCCACGATCGCGCATTGCATCCAAGCGATCAGATTTCACATCCGTCGGGGTAATGAGTACTCCACGAACTTGCTGTTCAATCAAGACATTGATGTAGCGATCCTCTTTGGAAGCGGATTCATCAGAATTACACAAAAAAACTGCGTAATCGCGCTTACTCGCAGCATCCTCAACGCCACGAGCAACTTCAGTGAAGAATGGGTTTGCGACATCGGGAACGATTAACCCAAGAGTTCGGCTATGGCCAGACCGAAGGTGGCGAGCAAAGCCGTTGGGCACAAAACCTAGTTCATTGATCGTGCCTTGAACGCGTGCCAAGGTCTTTGGGGCCACAACTTCTGGCCGGTTGAGAACGTTAGAGACGGTGCCCACTGAGACCTTTGCCGCCTTTGCTACATCTCGAAGGCTCACGCTCATGGGACAAGAGTCTGCCCCTGCAATTGAACGGTGTCAATAAATCTGAGCACTGGTACCCAAATCGTTATCCAGAAAGGGTTGACTCGCGCTCAAATCAGCCCTATTTTCATCTCCATTAAATGAATCGATTCAATTGAGGTGTCATGGAGAGAGTGGGGTTTCGACTCAAGCTTCGTAAGGAGAAGCTTGATGAGTACATCCTGCACCACCAAAACGTCTGGCCAGAGATGCTCCATGCACTCTCTGAAACTGGATGGCATAACTACTCACTCTTCCTAGACCGCAGCGATGCAACGTTGATTGGTTACTTCGAAACTCCTGATCTGCAAAAAGCACTCGAAGGAATGGCTGCAAGAGATGTCAACGATCGTTGGCAAGCATTTATGGCTGATTACTTTGAAGCGCTCGATGGTCGCAGACCAGATGAAGGTTTTCTCAAGCTCGAAAATGTTTTCTACCTTAAATAAAAGAGAAATGGGTAACGACAATGGCAAGCACAAATGAAGTAAAAGCAGTACTCAATCGTTTAGGCGTTGAGACTCCTTCATGGGCCTATGGAAACTCCGGAACTCGCTTTAAGGTCTTCGGTCAGCCAGGCGTGCCGCGCGATCCATATGAAAAGGTTGAAGATGCAGCGCAGGTACATAAGTACACCGGTGCTGCGCCAACCGTTGCTCTACATATTCCATGGGACAAGGTTGCTGATTACAAAGACTTCGCAACACATGCACAGGGCTTAGGGGTGAAGTTAGGAACTATTAATTCCAACACCTTCCAAGATGATCAGTACATTCTCGGTTCTGTCTGTGCGCCGGATCCAAAGGTTCGCGCAAATGCAGTTGCTCATCTACTCGATTGCATCGACATCATGGATCAGGTCAATGTTCAAGATCTCAAGCTTTGGTTTGCAGATGGAACTAACTATCCAGGGCAAGACAACATTGCTGATCGCCAGAACCGTCTCGCTGAATCACTAGAAAAGGTTTATGCACGTCTTGGCGCTAACCAGCGTATGTTGCTTGAATATAAGTTCTTTGAGCCAGCTTTTTATCACACAGATGTTCCTGACTGGGGTACTTCTTTGCTCCACTGCATGGCGCTCGGTCCAAAGGCCATGGTGGTTGTTGATACCGGCCACCACGCACCAGGAACAAATATTGAATTCATTGTGGCGGGCTTACTGCGTGCAAAGCGCCTCGGTGCATTCGACTTTAACTCACGTTTCTATGCGGATGATGATCTTATTGTTGGTGCAGCAGATCCATTCCAGTTGTTCCGCATCATGCATGAAGTAAATATCAATGGTGGTTTTGATGTGGGAACGCCTGTTTCATATGTACTTGATCAATGCCACAACATCGAAGCCAAGATTCCTGGCCAGATTCGCTCCATCATGAATGTGCAAGAAGCAGTAGCTAAGGCAGTTCTTGTTGATCAAGATGCTCTTAAGAAGGCGCAACTTGCAGGTGATGTTTTGGCGGGGCATGAAGTATTGATGGATGCATACAACACAGACGTTCGCGGACTGCTTCGAGAATGGCGCAGTGATAAGGGAATCGATCCAGAACCAATGAAGGCATACGCAGCAAGCGGTTATGCAGCAAAGATCGCTGCAGATCGTGTCGGTGGTAATCAAGCAGGTTGGGGAGCTTAAGTTAATGGCGAATAAAACTATTGAAGAGTTGTTGGGGCGATCGAACCGTCTCGGGAGTAATCCAAAGTTCACTAACTATGCGGGTGGAAACACTTCCGCAAAAGGCGATGCAAAGGATCCATCAACTGGTAAGGATGTTGAAGTTCTCTACGTCAAAGGTTCTGGAGGAGATTTAGGAACATTGAAAGAGGCAGGTCTTGCCGGTCTCTACCTTGATCGCATGCGCGCACTAGTTGACGTTTATCGCGGAGTTGAACATGAAGATGAGATGGTCGCACTCTTCGACTACTGCACATTCGGACGCGGTGGAGCAGCACCAAGTATTGACACAGCGATGCACGGACTTGTTGATGCCGCACATGTGGATCACTTACACCCAGATTCCATCATCGCCCTTGCAACTGCAGCCGATGGTCCTGCTCTGACAAAAGAGTGTTTTGGAGATGAAATTCTCTGGGTTGATTGGCGCCGTCCTGGATTTCAACTTGGTCTTGATATCGCAAAAATGGCTCAGGAAAATCCAAGCGCTAAGGGCGTCATTCTTGGTGGCCACGGATTAACAACGTGGGCGCAAACATCTGCCGAATGTGAAAAGCGTTCCATCGATGCGATTGAGAAGGCGGAAAAGTTCTTAGCTACAAAGGGGAAGAAAGATCCATTTGGAACACTCGTCAAAGAGTGGGCTCCACTTTCACCGGAAGCCCGTAAGTCAAAGGCAGCACTTCTTGCGCCAGCACTTCGTGGCATCGCATCCCAGGATGCACCGATGCTCGGGGGCTTTAGCGATACCGATGTAGTTCTTGATTTCATTTCACATTCAGAACTGCCACGGCTTGCAGCTCTAGGCACCTCTTGTCCAGATCACTTCTTGCGCACAAAGATTTCACCAATGGTGCTTGATACCCCTGCAGATGCATCTGTGGAAGATGTTATTTCTCGCGCACATGAGCTCCATGAAAAGTATCGTCAAACGTATGCTGCTTACTACAAGAAGTATGCAAAGCCTGAAAGTCCTGCGATGCGTGGAGCAGATCCGCTCATCATCTTGGTCCCAGGCGTTGGAATGTTTAGCTATGGAAAAGATAAGCAGACAGCACGCGTCGCAGGTGAGTTCTACATCAATGCAATCAATGTGATGCGTGGAGCTGAATCTGTTTCTACCTATAAGCCAATCGCTGAATCAGAAAAGTTCAATATTGAGTACTGGGATCTTGAAGAGGCAAAGCTACGTCGCATGCCAAAGGCAAAGCCGCTAGCTGGTCGCATCGCAATCGTCACTGGTGGTGGCTCAGGTATTGGCAGGGCAACATCACTCCGCCTTGCATCTGAAGGTGCCTGCGTTGTCGTTGCAGATCGCGATCTAGATGCAGCAACAGCTGTTGCTGCTGAGATTGGTAATTCAGATAAAGCAATTGCAGTCAAGGTAGATGTCACAGATGAAGATGCAATCATCGCAACTGTTCATGCATCATCTCTTGCCTTTGGTGGAGTTGACCTTGTTGTAAATAACGCTGGTCTCTCACTGAGCAAAGCGCTTGTTGATACAACTGTCGCTGATTGGGATTTGCAGCATGATGTAATGGCTCGCGGTTCATTCTTAATGTCACGAGAAGCAGCGAAGGCGATGATTGCTCAGAAGATGGGTGGAGATATCGTCTATATCTCATCAAAGAATTCAATCTTTGCCGGTCCTAATAACATCGCATACGGTGCAACGAAGGCAGATCAAGCGCATCAGGTGCGTCTGCTCGCTGCTGAACTTGGTGCACATCAAATTCGCGTCAATGGAATTAACCCTGATGGTGTTGTTCGTGGTTCAGGAATCTTCTCATCAGGCTGGGGTGCAAACCGCGCTGCTGTTTACGGTGTGGAAGAGGAAAAGCTTGGTGAGTACTACGCGCAGCGTTCCATCTTAAAGCGCGAAGTTTTACCCGATCACATAGCAGCAGCGGTATTTGTTCTCTGCTCATCTGATCTGGCACTGACTACCGGTCTTCATATTCCTGTTGACAGTGGAGTCGCTGCCGCATTTATGCGATAGATCTCTATGTTTGAGTTTCTTGCAGTAGATCTTGGTGCGACCAGTGGTCGAGTCGCAATAGGACGGGTTGGTAGCGATTCGATTTCATTGGATGTTGTGCACCGTTTTCTCCATGAAGTTCTGCCGCAAAACGACGGGTCTCTCTTATGGGATTGGGATCTAATCCTCGCTGAAGTCCTCGAAGGCCTTCGAGAAGCGGTAAAAAGTTCAGATCCCATCAGCTTGGCTGTTGATTCTTGGGCGGTCGATTACGGCTTTATTGGCCCCACGGGTAGATATTTGCCACCTGTGCATGCCTATCGCGACCCTCGCAATGAAATTGCATATCAAGAACTAACTAAGAAGATCGGCAAAGATCGAATTTATTCAACGACAGGAATTCAATTCCTTCCATTTAACACAATCTACCAACTCTACGCAGCGCGCAGCTTGCCAGAGTACAGAGATGCTTCGAAGTTTCTACTCCTGCCCGATCTTATTAATTATCTTCTTACTGAGAAGATTTCAACTGAAGTGACTAATGCATCGAGCACGCAAGCTCTCGATACTCGTACCCGTAAATGGGATCGCGAACTAATCAACCTTGCAGGGGTGCGAGAAGATTTGTTTACTGAACTTCATGAACCAGGAACATTAATTGGAGTCGTGCGCGGCTTCGATGTGCTCGATGGAATCAATGTAGTAGCCACCGCTTCCCATGACACTGCTGCAGCAATTGCCGGTGTTCCGTTTGGTAATCGACTTACCGAAGCATATATTTCTAGTGGGACCTGGTCACTTGTCGGCGTAGAACTTGATTCACCTGTGTTAACACCCGAAGCTTTTGCAGCAAATGTCACCAACGAACTGGGTGTTGATGGAACAGTTCGTGCGCTGAAGAATGTAACTGGAATGTGGCTGCTTGAAGAATGTCGTCGTTCGTGGCACATCGAAGGCCGTAATCCTGAGATGTCGGAACTCTTGAAGCTCGCTTCCGATGCAAAATCCTTTACAACGTTGATTGACCCCAATGATCCGCTCTTTGCACCCCCTGGCGGAATGCCCGAGAGAATCCATACCTACTGCCTAGAACGTGGCTTAACGCCACCCAGGAGCGACGGTGAGTACACCTTCTGCATTCTTAATAGCTTGGCCCATGCATACAAGAAAACAATCGATGAAATTTCTGCTGTCACGGGCCGAACAATCAATCTCATTCATATCTTGGGCGGTGGATCCCAGAACGATCTCCTCAATCAACTCACTGCAGATATCTGTGGAATGACCGTCAAGACCGGACCCACCGAGGCTACTCTCTTTGGAAATATAGTCGTTCAGGCTATCTCTGCCGGGGTTCTAGCCAACCTGACTGAAGCCCGTTCTCTTATTGAAAAATCCTTTACTTCAAAGGTGTTTCAGCCCGCTTAACGATTACCCTAGCGCTTATGAACTTAGCGCTAGCAAGCATCTCTTACCTCATCACAGTTGTAGCTTTAGTTTTTCTTGCTATTCGCGTTCGCCATCTCATCTCTTTATATAAGAAGCAGCAACCAGACCCA
>Ga0209358_10003535_pt1 | contig 11517 bp, 9 predicted proteins | sample LauGreFa1BDMLBSN_2_FD_187574 | JGI IMG/M metagenome (GOLD analysis project Ga0209358, IMG submission 187574) | Freshwater lake microbial communities from Lake Michigan, USA - Fa13.BD.MLB.SN (SPAdes) (version 2) | ecosystem: Environmental > Aquatic > Freshwater > Lake | place: Lake Michigan, USA...
GCCGGTAAAAATTCGAGCCACACTGCCAATGCTCAACGGTACGCCGCTGGCTCCGGCAGCAATCCGTTGGCTGACCGGCAGCACCGGGGCAGAGCCGACCAGATCGGCACAACGCAGCGCATAGCCGTCCATCGAACTGTTGTCCTGCGGCGGCACCTGCAGCGCTGACACCAGGTCTTGCGCCAACACCCGGCCATCGGCGTCAAAGGTTGAGACCGCCTCATGGTCAGCCAAGGCCTGGGCGTGCCCCAGCAATTCGGCCAGGGCCTCATCGAGTGGACGCAAAGGAGGCTGTGGCGGACGCAGCAGGGTCAAACGAACACCTCTGAACGGTAATCAAATCGCGCTTGGTTGCTGACCAGCCACTGCGCTATCGCCTCCGGGTCATTGAGATCAAGCAGGGGGCGCAGGGTAGGTTGCGGCAGGGCCTGGGGTGAGTCGGTGGCCAGCGCCACGATGAAGTCGTCATCGGGGTAGCGCGCGGGTTTGTTGGCGGAGGCGCGCCAGACCTCGATTTTCAGCAAATCCGAGTCCTTGAAGCCTTCCACCAGCACCCAGTCGACACCCTCATACAGTTCGGCCAGCAACTGGTGCACGGTGAGCTGAGTCTCCTGCTCGAATTCCCGCAGCAGTGCCAGCCGCCGGTTGGAGGCAATCACCACTTCGAAAGCGCCTGCCTCGCGGTGGCGGTAGGTGTCTTTGCCAGGGTGGTCAATATCAAAGCGGTGGTGGGCGTGCTTGACGACCGACACCCGCAGCCCCTGTAGCCTCAGCACCGGAATCAGTCGCTCAACCAATGTGGTCTTGCCAGACCCGGAGTAGCCGGCAAAACCCACGACCTTCATGCGCAATGCCTCTGGATATATGCCTTCACCGCCATGGCATCCGCGGCCATGTGGGTCACCCGCTTGGGCAGTGCCTCGATGCCGATGAAGGCCGGCGGCCGCTCCGGTTCAAGCCCTAAGGCCTCGACCAGTGTGGCGGCAAATTTGATGGGCAAGGCGGTTTCAAGCACGATCATGGGCACGCCTGGCTGCAGTTGCTCACGCGCCACCTTCAGGCCGTCGGCGGTGTGGGTGTCGATCATCAGCCCCAGACGGGCGTGGGTGTCACGAATCGTGGCCAAGCGGTCGGCATGGCTGCTGCGTCCGCTGGCAAAGCCGTAGCGCGGCCCGGCCTGGACAAACAGCGGGTCAGCCTGCAGGTCAAAGCGGCCTTCGCGTGAGAGACCCTCACCAAACAGCGCACGCACCCGCGCACCGTCGCGGCCCAGCAGATCAAACACAAAACGCTCGAAATTTGATGCCTTGGAGATGTCCATCGACGGGCTGGAGGTCTCGTGCGTGTCGGCACTGCCTCGAACCCGGTAAACGCCAGTGCGGAAAAATTCGTCAAGCACATCGTTTTCATTGGTCGCCACCACCAGCCGGGAGATGGGCAGGCCCATCATGCGCGCCACATGGCCGGCGCAGACATTGCCGAAATTGCCGCTGGGCACCGCAAAGCTGACCTGTTCAGTGTCAGCCGAAGTGGCCTGGAAGTAGCCGGCAAAGTAGTAGACAACCTGGGCCAGGAGCCGCGCCCAGTTGATGGAATTGACCGTACCAATCTTGTACTGGCGCTTGAACGCCAGGTCGTTGGACACCGCCTTGACAATGTCCTGACAGTCGTCAAACACGCCCTCGATGGCAATGTTGTGGATATTGTCGTCCATCAGGCTGAACATCTGGGCCTGCTGGAACGGGCTCATGCGGCCATCTGGGCTGGTCATGAAGACTCGCACGCCTTTTTTGCCGCGCATGGCGTACTCGGCAGCACTCCCGGTGTCACCACTGGTGGCGCCGAGGATATTGAGTTGCTCACCGCGCCGGGCCAGTTCGTACTCGAACAAATGCCCCAGCAACTGCATCGCCATGTCCTTAAAGGCCAAGGTGGGGCCGTTGGAGAGCGCCTCCAGGTACAAAGGCGTGGGCTGGCCGGCCACCTCGGGCTGCTCCAGCTGCTTCAAGGGAACGATGGCGCGGGTGCCAAAGACCGCTTCGGTGTAGGTCCGGTCGCACAGGTCGCGCAGGTCAGCCGACGGAATGTCGTCAATGTAAAGCGAGAGCACCTCATAGGCCAGCGCCGCATAGCCCTGTGTCTGGTAAGTGGCGCGCCAGCGGCCTAAAGTGGCGGGGTCGACCCGCGGGTAATGCTCCGGCAGGTACAGGCCGCCATCCGGCGCCAGCCCCTCCAGCAAAATATCGCAAAAACCCTTGCGATCGGGGTGGCCCCGGGTCGAGAGGTAACGCATGTCAGGCTAGCTCTTCCTTGCGGATGCGTGTGATGGGCGCCAGCACCGTGCTGAGCGCCTGCATTTCAGCCAGCGCGTCGTTCATGCGGGCTTCGACGCAGTCATGGGTCAGGATGATCAGGTCAGTCTGGGTCGAGCCCTCGCCACCCACTTCGTCGGCTTCCCGCTGCAAAACAGCGTCGATACTGATGTCAGTCTGCGCCAGGATGCCAGTGACACGGGCAAGCACGCCAGCCTGATCGGCCACGCGCAGGCGCAGGTAGTAGCTCGTCACCACCTCGCCCATCGGCAGCACCGGCAACTGGGTCTTGGCCTCGTCAAGTGTCTGCGGTTGGAATGCCAGGTGGGGTACACGGTTGAGCGGGTCCACGGTGTGCAGCCGGGTGATGTCGACCAGGTCGGCGATCACCGCGCTGGCGGTTGGCTCGGAGCCAGCGCCCTTGCCGTAGTAGAGGGTGGTGCCCACCGCATCGCCTTGAACCATGACCGCGTTCATCGCGCCTTCCACATTGGCAATCAGGCGCTTGACCGGCACCAGGCTGGGGTGCACTCGCAGTTCGATGCCATGCGGAGTGCGCTTGGTGATGCCGAGCAACTTGATGCGGTAGCCCAGTTGCTCGGCGTATTTGATATCAGCCGCACCCAGTTGAGTAATGCCTTCTACATAAGCCCGGTCGAACTGCACCGGTATTCCGAAGGCGATGGCAGACATGATGGTGGCTTTGTGAGCGGCGTCCACGCCCTCGATGTCGAAGGTCGGGTCTGCTTCGGCATAACCCAGACGCTGGGCCTCTTTCAGCGCCACATCGAAATCCAGCCCCTTGTCCCGCATCTCCGACAAGATGAAGTTGGTGGTGCCATTGATGATGCCGGCTATCCACTGGATGCTATTGGCCGTGAGGCCCTCTCGCAGCGCCTTGATGATCGGGATGCCGCCGGCCACCGCCGCTTCAAACGCCACCATCACGCCCTTGGCCGAAGCTGCAGCAAAAATCTCGGTGCCGTGTACCGCGAGCAGCGCCTTATTGGCGGTGACCACATGCTTGCCGGCGGCAATGGCCTCGAGCACCAGGGTCTTGGCGATGCCGTAGCCCCCAATGAGTTCGATCACGATATCAATCTCGGGATTGGCAATCACCGCGCGGGCGTCGCCGACCACCTGCACACCCTTCCCGACCAGCGCCTGGGCACGGGCCACGTCGAGATCGGCCACCATGGTGATCTCGATACCGCGACCGGCGCGCCGCCGGATTTCATCCTGATTTCTACGAAGAACATTGAAGGTGCCCGAGCCCACCACACCAATACCCAACAGGCCAACTTGAATCGATTTCATATATTTCTTAAGTCAAAAAAGGCTGTAAGCCACGCCAATTGGGCATAGTATGCTATTTATTTAATAGCAATTATGTATTATGCCGTTTGCGGTACCCGGCCAAAAACCGGGCTACGCGGCCGATTGCCTCGCGCAGGTCATCCTCATGCGGCAGGAAGACGATGCGGAAATGGTCAGGCGCCGACCAGTTGAAGCCAGTGCCCTGCACCAACATCACCCGCGTTTCGCGCAACAATTCCAGGAAGAACTGGCGGTCGTCCTCAATCGGATAAACCACAGGGTCTAAGCGGGGAAACATATAGAGCGCTGCCTGCGGCTTGACACAGCTCAGCCCGGGGATCGCCGTGATCAGTTCATAGGCAAGGTCGCGCTGCCGGCGCAGGCGCCCGCCCTCGCACACCAGGTCATTGATGCTCTGGTAGCCGCCCAGGGCGGTCTGTATCGCCCATTGGCCAGGCACGTTGGAGCACAGCTTCATGTTCGAGAGCATATTCAGGCCCTCGATGTAGTCGCCGGCATTTTTCTTGTCGCCCGAAACGATCATCCAGCCAGCCCGGTAGCCACAGGAGCGGTAGCTTTTGCTCAGCGAGTTGAAGGTCAGCGTCAGCACATCGCTCGACAGACTGGCGATGGCTGTGTGGTGCACCCCGTCGTACAGAACTTTGTCGTAGACCTCGTCGGCCATGATCACCAAGCCATGCTCTCGCGCAATGTCGACAATCCCCAGCAGCAGGTCATTGGAATACAGCACGCCGGTGGGGTTATTCGGGTTGATCACCACAATGCCCTTGGTGCGCGGCGTGATGCGGGCGCGGATATCGTCCAGGTTGGGCATCCACCCATTGGCTTCATCACAAAGGTAGTGCACTGGTGTCGCCCCGGACAGGCTGGTGGCAGCCGTCCACAGCGGGTAGTCGGGCTTGGGCAGCAGCAACTCGTCGCCGTTGTCCAGCAGAGCATTGGTGGCCATGGTAATGAGCTCGCTGGCCCCGTTCCCGAGATAAATGTCGTCCAATGTGACACCGAACACGCCCTGCTTCTGGGTCTCGTGCATCACCGCCTTGCGGGCCGCAAAAATACCTTTGCTGTCGGAGTAGCCTGCCGAATTCGGCAGGTTGCGGATCATGTCCTGCTGGATTTCTTCGGGCGCATCAAAACCGAACGGGGCAAGATTGCCGATGTTGAGCTTGATGATCTTCTGACCTTCATCCTCCATCTGCCGCGCCGCATCCATGATCGGGCCACGGATGTCGTACAGCACATTGGCTAATTTGGCAGATTTAAGAATTGTCTTCAAAGTCTCTCCAGCAACGCATCACAGGCAGCGAAACCTATAATTTGACCACAAATCTAAGGTGCGACGCACCAGCTTGATGCGGCGCAGCATTTTGTCAACCGCGGTCTCACCATGAAAATTCAACCTGACTTCATCAGTGTGCAATCCATCAGTGCTTACGGTCCAGGTTGGATTGGCTTGGCTGGTGAAAAAATAGCCCGCAGCTTGGTGCTGGGGTCTCGCGGCGAACGGTTGGACTGGAATTGCCACCACTTCGATCAACTTAGCGCTGTCCATTTTGCGCAACTTGCCGATCTTGACCCAGAACTGGTAATTTTCGGCAGCGGCCAGCGCATCCGATTTCCACAAGCCGCCTGGCTCAGGCCACTGATCGAGCAAGGGATCGGGGTTGAAACGATGGACACACAGGCCGCCTGCCGGACCTATAACATTCTGGCTGGTGAAGGCCGCCACGTCATCGTGGCACTGCTGCTGGAAAGCGTCTCAGCCCCCTGAGTCGACAGCCAGTACGCCTAGTCTCGAAGCCGAATTCAGGGTAAAATCCAAAGCTGTCGTCGGAGGCGACTGAAGCGCGGAACCGTGCGAGCCCTCCGTCCCGAACAAATGACGCATCCTGTCACACGAGATAAATAACCATGGCGATTGTTGTCAATAAACCCATCCCTGAATTTGATGCCAATGCCACAGGTGGTGTCAAAGTCTCCAACACCTCGCACCTCGGAAAAATCGTCATACTGTATTTCTACCCCAAAGATAACACCCCTGGCTGCACCACAGAAGCGATGCAGTTTCGCGACAAATACAAGGAGTTTGTCAAGGCAGGTGCCACGGTATTTGGCGTGTCACGGGACAACATGAAGTCCCACGATGACTTCAAAATGAAACTGGAGCTTCCCTTCGAGCTGATTGCAGACACAGAAGAAAAAATGTGTCACATGTTTGGTGTGGTCAAAAACAAAATCATGTACGGCAAGAAGGTGAAGGGCATCGAACGCAGCACTTTTCTCATCGGCGCCGACGGCACCCTGAAGGACGAATGGCGGGGTCTGAAGGTCCCAGGCCATGTGGATGATGTGCTCAAGGCTGTCAAAGACCTCAAAAAGGTTGCCGTGGTCGCCTGACCATTTTGGCGTTGGTCCAGGGCACCGATGGTGTCACAAGGCTCATGCATAATGAGTTTCATGGTCCCAACAACAGACGCTGGAAACACTTGATAAAGCCGCCCTGACCTTGGGCGGCTTTTTTCATGGCGCCCCAGTTTCGATACCACCCTTACTTCGAACCCCACACCCGATGCCACTGCCCACTGCCCCCGCCAAACGCGCTGCCCTGTTGTCCGAGCGAGAGTACAACGTACCGGCGCGCAGACCCGAAGCAGCGCGCCGCCCCGAACGATCCGAGGCGCCGGAAGCCGGACCAGTTAGCCTTGCCAACGCGGCTGAGCCCGGCCCTGTTGGCCCAGACCGAGTGCCCAGCAGCGAACGCAAGAGAGGCACACCCCGAGGCCGCGCCCAGGCGCATCAGGCACAACCCGCCCAAGTTGCCGCCCCAGCAGTGTCGACCGCAACGCAGGCGGCAGCCCCCGCGCCAGCGGCAAAGACCCGCAAACCAAGGCCTCTCGGGCCAGCCAAACTGTTCGTGCTGGACACCAACGTCCTGCTGCATGACCCAATGTGCCTGTTTCGCTTCGAAGAACACGACATTTTTCTGCCCATGATCGTGCTCGAAGAGCTTGACGGCCACAAGAAGGGCATGACCGAAGTGGCGCGCAATGCTCGGCAGACCAGCCGTACGCTCGATGCGCTGGCCGGGCACCACGGCAGAGACATCACGGCGGGTCTGCCGCTCAGCGCGACCGGTCACCGCACGGCTGGCGGCAAACTGTTCTTCCAGACGCAACTGCTGAGTTACACACTGCCCACCAGCCTGCCGCAAGGAAAAGCAGACAACCAGATCCTTGGCGTGGTGGAGACCCTTCGCCAGCAACACACTCCAAGAGAGGTCGTACTGGTGTCCAAAGACATCAACATGCGAGTCAAGGCGCGCGCGCTGGGCCTCGCCACCGACGACTACCAAAACGACAAAACGCTGGAAGATGGCGACCTGCTGTATGCCGGCGCCTTGGCGCTTTCGCCCGATTTTTGGACTACCCATGGCAGTACGGTCGAGAGCTGGCAGCAGGGCGCCAATACTTTTTACCGCATCACCGGCCCCGTCGTGCCCCAATTGCTGATCAACCAGTTTGTTTACTTCGAGGCGCCGGGCGAGCCAAGCCTTTATGCCAGAGTGACTGAAATCCGGGGTGCGACCGCGGTCTTGAAGACGCTCAAAGACTACACCCACCTGAAAAACTCAGTCTGGGGCATCACCACCCGCAATCGCGAACAGAACTTTGCCATGAACCTGCTCATGGACCCAGAGATCGACTTCGTCACCCTGACCGGCACAGCTGGCACCGGAAAGACCCTGATGGCACTCGCGTCTGGCCTGACCCAAGTGCTGGACGACCGCCGTTACACAGAGATCATCGTGACACGCGCTACAGTCAGCGTCGGGGAAGATATCGGTTTTCTGCCCGGCACCGAAGAAGAAAAAATGGGCCCTTGGATGGGTGCGCTGGATGACAACCTCGAAGTTTTGGGCAAAACCGATACCAGTGCCGGCGAATGGGGACGGGCCGCGACCAGCGAACTCATCCGCAGCCGCATCAAGATCAAGAGCATGAATTTCATGCGAGGACGGACTTTTCTGAACAAGTACGTCATCATTGACGAAGCCCAGAATCTAACACCCAAACAAATGAAAACCCTGATCACCCGGGCCGGGCCAGGTACCAAGATCATTTGCATGGGCAATCTGGCCCAAATTGACACCCCGTACCTGACCGAGGGCTCGTCGGGCCTGACCTTCGCAGTTGACAAATTCAAAGGCTGGCCACACGGCGGGCATATCACACTCGCCCGGGGAGAGCGTTCGCGACTGGCAGACTTTGCCAGCGAGGTTTTATAGTTGATTAAGGCCTAAGCGCTTTTTTCTAAAAATCGCCACTTCCACCCGATGCCAAGCTCTCAAACTTGGTGATCGGCTTGAGGAAGGCTAGTTTCACCGTTCCGGTCGGGCCATTACGCTGCTTGGCGATTATCACTTCGGCCACACCGGGCTCCTTGCACGCCTCCTTGGTGTAGTACTCATCGCGGTAGATGAACATGATGATGTCCGCGTCCTGCTCAATGGCGCCTGATTCGCGCAAGTCGCTCATCATCGGTCGTTTGTCAGGACGAGTTTCGACGCTGCGGTTCAGCTGCGACAGGGCAATCACCGGGCACTGTAGCTCCTTGGCCAGCATTTTCAAACCCCGCGAAATTTCACCTAATTCGGTGGCGCGGTTCTCACCCTCATTGCTCGAGCCGCTCATGAGTTGCAAGTAATCGACCACAATCAAGCCCAACTTGCCACACTGACGCGACAACCGGCGCGCATTGGCGCGCAACTCGCTTGACGTCAGCCCGGCTGATTCGTCAATGTGCAAAGAGATCGTGCGCAGTTTTTCGATCGCCTCAGTCAGGCGAGGCCATTCATCGTCGGTCAGCTTGCCAGTTCGCAGGTGGCTTTGGTCGATGCGACCGATCGAGCCCACAATCCGCACCGCCAACTGGGCGGCACCCATTTCCATCGAGAACACAGCCACCGGCAAGCCTTCATTCAGGGCAACGTGCTCAGCAATATTGATCGCCAAGGCGGTCTTCCCCATCGAGGGCCGCGCCGCCAAAACGATCAGGTCACCCGCCTGAAAGCCCGCTGTCATGCGATCGAGGTCATAGAAACCGCTCGGCACGCCGGTCACATCATTTGGGTTGTCGGCCATCTCCTGAACTCGGTCGAGCAGCTTGACCACCAAGGACTCCATGGCCTGAAAGCCCTGCTTGGTGCGGGCCCCCTCCTCCCCGATATTGAAGATTTTCTGCTCGGCCTCGTCCAAAATAGTCGCAACCGGGCGACCCCGCGGATTGAAAGCGTTGGTGGCGATCTCATCGCTCGCGCTCACCAGCTTACGCAGTATGGCCCTCTCTCGCACGATCTCGGCATAACGCCGGATATTACCGGCGCTAGGGACGTACTGGGCCAGGGAGTTCAGGTAAGACAATCCACCGATTTCCTCTGCCTTGCCTTGGCTCAACAATTGCTCAAACACCGTGATCACATCCGCGGGCTTAGATGCATTCACCAGTGCGCCGATGGCGCCAAACACCATGCGATGTTCAAAACGGTAAAAATCGCTCTCCGTCAACAAGTCTCCGACGCGGTCCCAGGCCCCGTTATCCAGCAGCAACCCGCCAAGCACGCTTGACTCTGCCTCCGTGGAGTGGGGCGGAATGCGCAATTGCGCGACCTGGCGATCCAGGCCGTAGTCATCATCGACTGCAGAAATTACGGCTGACATTGTTTTTCCTAGTGGCCTTGCATGCTACGCCAGGCGTGGCGCGGCGTCGAGTGACAAGCTGGGCACAAGCCGGTGACAAGCTGTGCACAACATGTGGAAAGACCCTTTAAAGCGGCGCACATCGGCATAGGGGACAGTCAACATGACTGCGCCCCTGCCACACCACCTAGCATGCGGGTCCGCACTAGGCGGTTCGTGAGGTTGAGGTTCATACCAGACGTGGTGCTCCAAGCTTATCAAAGTATTGAATCGTCAACACGGTCTTGACCAACCTATCGCTGTTTCTCCACCAGCACCGTGAGTTTCCCGCAACCCTTTCAGCAACGCCCTGCGGCGCGCCCAGTTTCGTTAACTCTCGGTACATCGTGCTACCTCGCTTCCACTGCTTGAGCTGTATGGCCCTGAGCCGGTGACGCATCCACTCATCGAGCTCTCGCCAGACCCTTGGCGTGTCCGCCAATTTGAAGTACGCCTTCCAGCCATTCACATACTGCTTGAGCTTGTGTGCCACCTCAGCCATTCCCTTGCCGCCAATGCGGCGCGTCAGTTGCCTCACGCGCTGCTTGTAGGCCTTCTGTGCTTTGTCCGCCACGCGCAGCTTTACAACTTTGCCCTTGGCTGCCCAGAAGCTGTAGCCCAGGAACTTTCGGCCGTATGCACTTGCCACTGCACTCTTGGATTCATTGACCCTCAGGTGCAGCTTGGCATACAAACGTTTGAGTAGCGCCATCACCCGCTCGCCTGACTTCCGACTGCCTACGTAGACATTGCAGTCATCCGCGTAACGCGCAAAGCTGTAGCCCCGCCTTTCAAGTTCTTTGTCTACTTCATCGAGCATGACGTTGGCCAAGAGAGGGCTTAAAGGGCCGCCTTGCGGCGTACCTTCTTCCCGCTCCAAGACCACCCCATTGCTCATGATGCCGCTGTTCAGGTACGCACGCACGAGGCGGATCACCCCCGCATCGTGGATGCGTTTGCTCAAGCGGTCGATCACGATGTCATGGTTGACGCGGTCAAAGAACTTCTCTAGGTCAACATCCACCACCACTTTCTTGCCCGATTGCACGAACGACTGCGCGGCAAGTACCGCGTCGTGCGCTCTGCGGGCGGGCCGAAAGCCGTGGCTGTGCTCGCTGAATGTGGGATCAATTAATGGCTGAAGCACTTGAAGTAGCGCTTGTTGAATCAGCCGATCCACCACCGTGGGGATGCCAAGCTCTCGCTCGCCCCCGTCCGGTTTAGGAATCGCCACCCGTCTGACCGGACTTGGCCGGTATGTTCCCGCCAAAAGCTCTGAGCGGATTCGGGGCCAGTGGTGCTTCAGGTATTCACCGGTTTGGTCAATGTCCATTCCGTCGATACCTGCTGCGCCTTTGTTGGCCTTGACCCGCCTCATCGCTTTGAGCAGATTCTGTCTTGTCAGCGCTTGCAGTAAAAGCCCTGACCCTGTGCCTTCGGTGTCATGGGTCGTGCCTTGGGTTTCATCACTGACAGAATCACGCAGGGCTTCACCCCGAGCTACGCCTGCCCGCTCAGCTGTTGCTGACATCTGATGCATGACCTTTGACATACCCATGTCCTTGAACACTTCCTCACGTTAGGTCCTTGGCGCGTTTGGTGGAGCCTCATCGGCCACCGACTTGCGCTACTACGACCACTGCTGACTTCTCACACCGACTCGACATCGTCGCCCTTTCAGGCATGAGGTGAGATCTCCCCAGGTAAGAGCCGCACTCCTTCACTGCACAACCGCCGGATATACACCACCTCGCTTTGATCACAAGAGCTTCTTGGTTTAACGCCCAGTCGCCCTGCTTGGCAGTGCCTCATATCCGATTCTTGTTCATCGGCTCACAGTTTATGTTCCACGCTTCCTTCCCACAATCGGTCGCCCTCATGCAGTTGCGCTTCACTTCGCTCGTCGTGATCAACTTGCGACGGGACTTGCACCCGTAGGAGTGCGCCCATGCTGGGCGCACATCAACAAAAAAACCGCCAGCCAGGGCGGTTTTTTCATAACCTGGGCGACGCTCAGGCGAAGTTGGCTTCGACAAAACCCCAATTCACCAGCTTGTCCAAGTAAGTCTCCACAAATTTGGGGCGCATATTGCGGTAGTCAATGTAATAGGCGTGCTCCCAGACGTCAACGG
>Ga0209358_10003536_pt1 | contig 11515 bp, 6 predicted proteins | sample LauGreFa1BDMLBSN_2_FD_187574 | JGI IMG/M metagenome (GOLD analysis project Ga0209358, IMG submission 187574) | Freshwater lake microbial communities from Lake Michigan, USA - Fa13.BD.MLB.SN (SPAdes) (version 2) | ecosystem: Environmental > Aquatic > Freshwater > Lake | place: Lake Michigan, USA...
GGAAGCGTTTTGAATAAATTTTCGTCTTGAGTTTTGCATATTCCTATTTTTAGAAATTAAATTTACAATAAAATAAGTACAGTTAAATCATCGTTTATGTAATTCAGGGTGTGCGTTTTGGTTAATTATGGATAGCTCCATTTAAGTTTTTTAGTGAAGTGGTTAACTTGTTATTGCTAGGGTCCAAAATAGCGATACCCGCCGTTCATCCAAAACCCTACATTTTGGTTAAACTATCCACCAAAATAAGCATCAAAAGGCAGTTGCTTACATGACCATTTAGCTATAAATGGTAGTAAAATGGGGTATAAAAGCCGGGTTTTAATTTGAAATTACCGCTTATCCAAAAATGAGCTGTTTTATATAAAAACTGGGTCCTTAAAAAGCCCTCAAAACCAATATTTACGAATTGTGTCGTAATTTTATAAAATGAATAATATAATCAAAATGAAAGGATTTTTGTTGACGATGTTTTTAGGGATGAGTTTGTTGGGTATGGCACAAACATTTACCATTGAGGGAACCATAGTGGATAGTGTAAGTAAGAGAAACTTGGCTTCTGCAACCATTTCAATAGTAAAAGCGAAGGATTCTTCATTAGTGAGCTTCGCAAGAAGTAACGAACAGGGATTTTTTTCCGTTAAGTCGGTTCCCGTGGGAAGTTATTTAATATCCATTTCTTATGTTGGTTTTATACAACAATGGATCGCCTTTAAAACTGGCAAAAATGCAAAAATAGATTTAGCGAATATTTATATGCTGGATGCAAGCAGTTTGTCAACAGTTACGGTGACTGCCCGCAGGCCTCCAGTCGTGATTAATGGAGACTCTATTGAGTTTAATGCTGAAAATTTTAAAACTGCACCTAATGCTGTAGTAGAGGATTTATTGAAAAAGATGCCAGGTATTGAGGTGGATAAATCGGGTGCAATCACCGTGAATGGTAAAACAGTCACCAAAGTGTTTGTGAATGGCAAGGAATTTTTTACAGGTGACCCTAAAATGGCTACGCGTAATTTACCAGCGGATGCAATTGACAAAATTCAGGTGTATGATCGCAAATCCGATCAATCCATGTTTACAGGTATTGATGATGGTAGCGAAGAAACTGCTATTAACTTAAAGGTTAAAAAGGACAGAAATCAATCCAATTTTGGAAAATTAACTGGCGGTGGCGGTGTCCCAGAACGTTTTGATTTAAGAGGCAATTTAAATAGAATCAATAATGATGAGCAGTTCTCTATTATTGGTTCTGGTAATAATATTAATCGCCAGGATTTTTCAGCGCGTGACTTTTCAAGCTTCTCTGGTGGTGGCGGTGGTGGCCGTCCGGGCGGTGGCGGTGGTGGCGTATCCATCTCCTTTGGAGGCGGTGGAGGCGGTGGTGGTGGCGGTGGCGAAGGCGTTGCAACAACCATTTCAGGTGGCGGTAATTACTCCAATGTATTTAATGATAAAAAAACTGATTTTAATGCAAACCTATCTTTAAGTGATATTGATCGTTTAAATAAAAGTAATTCCTACACACAAAATTTAACGCCAGGAAATTTATTTAACAGATATGATAACGCTGAAAGTAAATCAATTAGCAAACAACAAAGTCTTGGAAGTACTATTGATCATAAAGTATCTGAATCCTTTTCCTATAAGTTAACGCCTAGCATTGGTATTTCTAATGGTTCATCAGAAAGCGAGTCAAGTTCTGAAACCTTTTTGCCAAACGGGACAAAGACTAATAGTAATGCAACAAGGTCTTCAAATGCAACGGATGCAACTAATTTTAATAATACATTATTATTAAAGAAAAAGTTTGCTAAAAAAGGACGTACTATTTCATCCACGATTACTAATGGATTTAATACGTCAAATTCAAGCGGCCTTCAATATACAACACAAGAATTTTTTAGTGGGGGCATTAAGGTAAAAGATTCACTTTTAGACCAACGAAATTTACGTAAAGGAAATACAACTACTTATTCGGCAAATATGATTTATACTGAGCCATTGGGTAAAAGATCCTTATTAGAAATGAATGCTTACTTAAGTCAAAGCATTGGCAGCAGTAGTAGAAAGGTGTATGATAAAACTGCAAACGACAATACTGGAATTTTAAATACCCGCTTAACCAATGAATTTAATAGCGAGTATACTTACTCAGGTGGTGGCATGAACTATCGCACCAACCAACGTAAATTTAATTTCGCTTCTGGATTTGCAGTGCAAAATGCAAAATTGAATGGGGAGAATGTAAGTACAAAAACAAAGTTGAATCAGGACTTTAAGGACATCTTACCTTCTGCTATGTTTCGATATAATTTTTCTCAAACTAAAAATTTGAATATTGATTATCGTACTTCAACTAATCAACCTTCCTTAACTCAATTGCAACCGGTATTGGATCAAAGCAATATCAACAGACAAACCATTGGTAATCCTGATTTGAAGCGAAGCTACCAACACAATGTCAATATCAGGTTCTACTCCTCCAAAGTAATTTCTCAAAAGAATTTCTTTGCTACTGTGAATGCATCTACGACCAATAACTCCATCATCAATTATGATAGTATTTTACCTTCAAGGGTAATCCTTTCTAAACCAGTAAACGTTAACGGCGCTTATCGTGTATTTGGTTCATTGAATTATGGTTTTGGTATGAAGAAGATATTTTCAAGATTTAATTTTGGATTGAATACAGGGTTGAATAATAATATTTCTTATACCAATGGTTTATTAAATACCATTGTTACAAAGTCATTTGGACCCTCCTTTAGGTATAGTTTTCAAATTGATGAAAAGATTGATATAGATTTATCTGCACGTTACTCCTATAGTCAAACCAACAATAAAATCAATTCAGGGTTAAATACCAATTTTTTAACAAAGGTATTTGGTGCGGAGATGGATAATTATTTACCATTTAATTTTTTATTGAATCAATCCTTGAATTATACGATTAACTCAGGTCGTGCGGAAGGATTTAATACCGCCATCCCTATTTGGAATGCAAATTTTTCTAAATTTTTCATGAAGAACAAGCGCGCTGAATTAAAAGTAAGTGCATTTGATATCTTGAATAAAAATGCGGGCATTAGCCGTAATGTATCTCAAAACCAAATCGTGGATCAGTTTTATAATGTTATTAACCAATACTTTATGTTAAGCTTTATCTATAGTTTACAAAAGTCCGGCTTAGGCGGCAATGGCGGAAGAACTGGGGGAATGACAATTAGAATGTAAAATTAATTATCTTTATAAACACATTAAAAAAAGTATATGCGTAAAATGATTTTATTGGTAACGATGGTTGTATTATCGTTATCACAAACAATGGCCCAGGTAAAAGAAGGCAAGTTGATTTTCGAAAGAAAAATTAATATGCATAAAATGATTACGGATCCTGAAATGAGACGTAATATTCCAGAATTTAGATCTGAAAAATTTGAACTTGTATTTAATGAGCAAGCAACCGTTTTTAAAACACTTCCTAATGAAGATGCACCTGATCCTTTTGCGAATAGTGGCGCACCAGGCAGTGGCGGTTCAAGAGGCATGGGTTTTATGTTCAGAATGCCTGAAACAAATACCTATACTGATATTGCCTCTCAAATGCAATATGAAGCGCGTTCTATATTTGAAAATGAATATTTAATCATAGATACCTTAAAGCCCAATAGCTGGAAATTATCTGATGAAACTAAAACAATTGCTAATTACGTATGTAAAAAAGCAACTACCTCAGTAGCCCCAATGGCGTTTACCATGCGTTTTGGTGGTGGAGATCGTCGTGGTGGTGGCGGTGGAAGAAACGGAGATACGACAAAGCAAGCAGATAAAAAACCCAATGAAATTCAATTAGTAGTTTGGTATACGGAAGCTATTCCTTTATCTATTGGACCTGATACCTACAGTGGTTTACCTGGTGCAATCTTGGAAGTAGATAGTGATAATGGCGGCAATGTAATATCAGCAATTAACTATATTCCTAAATTTTCTACTAAGGAATTAAAGCAACCTACCAAAGGAAAAAAATTAAACCGCGCGCAATTCCAAACAGAAATGCAAACCATTATGAAGGATATGCAAAGAGGTGGTGGAATGGGTGGCATGAGGATTAGCGTAGGTAATTAGTACAAATAAGTCAAGCTGTATTTTATCAGCTGCGTACTAAAAAATATAAATAAGAAGCCCCTGGACTTCTTATTTTATGATATGCCATCTCCATCCAATAGTAATCGATCTTGGGTCACCTAAATAATAGGAGTAGGCGCTTGTGCCTTTGACACTAAAATTCTTAGTTGCCATTGTTGAATAATAGGTATTCGTAAGGTTTAATACATTCAACCATAGTTCGGTCCTTTTTAAAGTATAACCAAAACGTAAATTTAAAACATCAAAACCACCATAGCTTGTGGTATTGGTTTCGTCCATAAAATATTTAGATTGATGTAATTCCTCAATGGAGATCCTCCATTTTGCATTAGGCTTCCATGTTGCACTTATATTAGTAAAATTACGTGGCGCTGCATTCATCTCATTGCCACTCACATCTGTTCCCTTGATCAAGGTATTGATATAGGTATGTTTTGTGTTGGTACCATTGATCAGTAATTCCCATTGTGCATTTAATTGATACCTTAGTTGATATTCAATACCTATATGTTTCGTTGCCCCTGAATTTTGATTTAGATTAACACCATCTGTTTGTCGTACCGAAATAATTTCATTGCTGCCATTCAGTTGGTACAAGGAAACCTCTCCGTATATTTTTTTGGTTTGGTACCAACTGCCGATTTCAAAGTTTTTAAATTTTTGAGGCAATAAAAAAGGGACTCTAATGGCATTGTATATTTCAGTAATCTGAGGCGGGACAAATCCTTCGCTATAGTTAATATATACGCCATGACGATTTCGGTTAAAATTGATCCCTAATTTTGGCGTCCAATTGGTAAAATGATTATTGGCTGATGGGGTCCCTGTGGGTAATTTATTATTAAAAAGGTAAGTAAAATCATCATAACGAATAGAGGCGTTCAAGCGAACATATTTATTAATATCAAAAATGTAATTCGCGTAAATGGCTTTGTTATTCAATTCCGTTTCGTAGGAGGTAATTAAAGAATCCTTTATTGGAAAATTATATTTAGTGTATTTACCAATAGCAGTATCCTTAAAAATATCTATATAATCTGCGATTAAATTTTGTGGTGTAAAATCCCAGTAGCCACCAATGAACAACTTACTTTTTAGTGCTTTTAAGTTCCAATGATGTTGTATATCTAACACATAGGCGTTAAAATGATTGCTATTAATTTGACCTTTAAATTTTGTAGGGTTGCTAGTGGATCCAATAGAATAAGAGGGGTTTTGGTCCATGGTATTATTGCGATACATCAAATTAAGGGTAGTACTTACATTTGAATTCCAATCATATTGTAAATTTTGTCTTAACCGCAAAGCTTTAATTTTTCGAAAAGTGAAAGTTTGTTGCGAGCTAAAATTTTGTTGAAAAAATTTAATACTGTCTAATGACCCCGTCATTTGTGTGTAATAATCAATGTAATTAAGGGTTTGGTAGCCCTTTAATTTTTTATTGATGACAAATTCTTTTTTAATTGAAAATGCATTTTTATTAAAATCACTATGTTCTGTGACGCCATTTTTTTGATTTATGAAGGAGCCGTTCATAGACCAACCACCTTTTTTTGTGGGTATCCCAACCGCAATATCAATTTTATTATAACCCGTATTATTTATTTGGGCAGTTAAGTCAAGTATATTTTTAATAGGTACCGGTTGCGATAAAAAATTTACCACACCACCAATGGCTTCTGCTCCATATAAAGCGCTTGCAGGTCCTTTGATTACTTCAATGGAATAAATATTAGCGGTATTAATTTCAATTAGGGAATTACTACTAAATAAACCACTGGTTCTGATAGGCATGCCATCCTCTAAATATAAGTACAACCCCTTTAATGAAATGGGTTGTCGTATGGACATCATATGTTGTTCCCCGCCAATCGTGGGCATATACACGCCGCTCACTTTATTTAAAAGCGCATCTATTCTTTGGGCATTTGTTTCCTCAATAAGTTTTGACGATAATATGGAAATGGCAATGGGTGCTTGAGAACGCTTTTCCTTTAATTTATTTGCAGTGACAATCACTGGCGACAAATCGCTGTAACTAGAATCCTGAGCGTAGGAATTATAATGAACAATAAGTAACAAACAAATAAAAAGGCGCAGCTTCAATTGCATGCGCAAATTTAGGACTTATAATATATTTACAGAAGGGGAATTGCCCTAATATTTGGCGTGTAGGACCGAAATATTAGGGCAAAATGTTATTTAATAATATACCTGACAATGAAGTAAGTAATAGCAGCCAAAACACCGCTAACGGGAATGGTTAATACCCAAGCCCACAATAAGTTAGTAGTGACACCCCATCTTACAGCGCTTAATCTTTTGGTAGCGCCAACGCCGATGATGGATCCAGTGATGGTATGTGTAGTTGAAACAGGAATACCCATTTGACCAGTAAAGAAAAGCGTAAAAGCGCCTGCAGTTTCAGCAGCTACGCCCTCTAAAGGGGTTACTTTGGTAATACGTGACCCCATCGTTTTAATAATTTTCCATCCACCACTCATCGTGCCCAATCCTATTGCTAAATAACAAGCTACAGGTACCCAATTGGGTAATTGGCCAAAATCCTGAATGCTTCCACTAGCAATTAATGCGGCGCCAATGATACCCATTACCTTTTGCGCATCATTACCACCATGACCAATACTAAATGCTGCGGAACTAAATAACTGTAATTTTTTAAACATGTATGCAACACTACGTGCTGTGGGTGTTTTTATTTTTTCAACATATATGTAAACCAACATGAATAATATAGAGGATCCAATGATTCCGTAAACAATCATTGTGTTATCTGACTTATCAATTTCATTTGAAAAAGTTTTTTCAATATTGAATTTGGTAATTTTAGCTTTAACCTTATCACTATTTTTTGCTTGAATGGGATAAATACTATTCACTAAAACAAGTGTTGAATCTAAATCTATAGTGCCTTCCAGATAAAGTTTTAAAGGGGCTTTATAACCTTCGGTGACATCTTTAGCAATTGAATATTCAGCTTTTGCGTCTTTATTTTCTGGTGCCTTGGCTTCCAATACCAAAAAGTCATTTGCATTTCTAACTTCATCTTTTAACTTACTAACAGCGACACCTGCAAGCCATCCATTGGCATTTGCCATTGCAGCAATTGAATCAGCTCCTAGCGCATCAAAATTATCAACAGATGGTTTTATTTGTTCGTAAAAAGCGGTGGCCTTAAATAACTTCTCTTCATTCATTGCTAAGTTGGCCAATAGTATAGTATCTGATTTGTTAGTCTTAAGTTCTTCGTTAATATTTGACACCTCTTTTTTATACTTATCAATACCGTAAAACTTTTGAACATTTTCGTTCATTTTAGATCCCTCGAAATAGTCAAACATTAATACAGTTGCAAATGTAACTACGGATATAATGCATAAGCGTATCCATACATTCCGCATAATAGTTACTACGGTAATAAAAATGGAAATAATAATCCCAATGATAGGCGCTAAAAATATGAACAATATTGTTTTTATAATAGTATCCGCGTCAACAATTTTAGCCCAAGAATAATCAATCCCTTTGATCATTAGTGCGTGTGCAATAGCCGCGCCAGCAAAGCCTCCTATTAGTGTGTGTGAGGAGGAGGAAGGGATACCATACCACCAAGTGAGTAGGTTCCAGAAAATAGCTGCAAGTAAACCTGAAAATATTACGGGTAATGTAATGAAGTCCTTGTAAACTGTTTTGCTAATTGAATTTGCAACCGCATGATCTTTGAAGATCCAAAAGGCAACAACATTAAATAAAGCCGCCCATAAAACAGCCTGAAAAGGAGTCAAAACTTTTGTTGAAACGACAGTAGCGATAGAGTTGGCTGCATCATGAAAGCCATTGATATAATCAAATATTAATGCTAACGCAATAATTACAATTAATAGAGTCATCTTGAATTAAATTAAGCGTACTTGATAATGATGGATTCAATCACATTTGAAACGTCTTCAATTTTATCAGTAGCAATTTCAAGTACTTGATATATTTCTCTCTTCTTAATTACCTCTTTAAAGTCGTTCTCTTGTTCAAATAATTTTTCGATACTCATATCAAAAACATCATCCGCTTGATTTTCAATACTATTTACCTTGATCATAGCCTCGGTCATTTCCTTAATATTTTTCATATTGCGTAAACCTAATACTACCTTTTTGGTTTCAATCGTACCTTGTAAAACTAATTCTGCTAGTTTATGAATCCCAGTGTCATTTGGATTTACTTTGTAAAAATTAATTTTTTTAGCTGATGCATATATATAGTCTGCAATGTCGTCTAATGACGTAGCTAGATAATGTATATCCTCTCTATCAAATGGTGTGATAAAATTGCGTCCTAATTCTGTGAAAATATTATGCGTTAAGTCATCATTGATATGTTCTAAATTTTCAATTTGCGCTAATATACTTGCTCTTTTATCAGCATCAGGTTCAGTCACCATCTCCTTTAACTTAACGCCCATTTCATACACATGCTCAGCTACATCCTCAAATAGTTGGAAAAAAACACGGTCCTTTGGAAGGAAAATTTTAAAAATAGAATTCAAGTCCATAAAATAGGTTTTATTGATAATTTAATAAGCCATGCAAATTTCCTTGATTGGGGGTTGATTACACTACTCCCAATATTACCAAATTGTTAAGAAAAACTATATTACTGAAAATCAAATAGTTAGAATGGTAATGGATGATAAAATCAGACTTTATCCCAAAGTATAGTCCGCAAGGGAGCTTTGGTGAAAAAAGGGTAGTATAGCGGGCGCCTTAATTAAAAAAGGGAGCTGGTTTCCCGGCTCCCTTTACAAAATCCATAGCTTTCCCCCAAAAGCTATGCGAATATCAGTTTTCACTATAATCTTAATTAGATATTATGTTACTAATTGAGTTTCTTTATAGGTTATTTCTTATTTTTGAATAATATTTATATTTTAAATATACGTTATTTTCCTATTTTAAAATTGATAATCAATGATTTGTGTTAAAAAGGTAATTTTACTTATTTTTCTAAATTTTCTAGGCTTTACTCAAATTAATGCACAACATTCCGAATTAGACACGGTATATTTTGTCAAAAAGACGCCATTTTTAGAAAAAATTCTATCCTGCAAGGACCTTTTTGCGAATATTTATCTTTCGGACGATAATAATATTATTCCTGGACAAGGGACAAATTTTGCTGAATATAGCCAGGAGATTATTAAGGATGAAAAAAATTTATATGTAAACCTTCAACGAACTGGGTTCATTTTTAAACTATTCAACCAAAATGATAGCTTATTAGAATTTAGAAGAATTGATAGAACCATCAATTTAAATTATAATATTGGTTGCCATAATTTTTTATACGAGGATCAATTATATAGTTATGGAGGTTATGGTTTTTGGAAAACGAATGGACATCTTCGACAGTTTAATGTTTTAGATAAACAATGGGATATAATACCCTTAAATAAAGAAATTTTTTCCAATGGGTATCGATGGTATTCCCATAAAGAAGGAAAGCTTTTTGTTCCCTTCCAGGATTTTGAAAATGCTGGATTAAAGTCCATACCGCAAGATCAATTAGAAACTAAATCGGAAAGTTATTATTTGGATTTGAAACAAAGAGCTTGGGTAAAATTAGGAAGGTTAGACCCGAGTATTAAAAATATCTTTGAGGAAGATCCAAATCCAAGTGGTTTTATATCAGTTCAAAATGGACTATTACATATTATTGATGATGAAATTTATTATTTTGATTTTATTGAAAATAAAATTTACAAATCAATAAAACCCGAATACAATCAATTTTTTATCCGACGAATTGGATTAGACAACACATTCGAATATGAAGGAAGCATTTATTTTTATTATCCTATCATTGGGAAAATTGAATCCGTACCGTTTAATTTGTCCAATTTTGAACTATTAAAAATTCCTATTTGGAGAAGAGATTCAGGTAGTGATAAATATGTTGCTTTTATATTACTATTTATTTTAATAGTGTTTTTCATCACGCGCTATTTTAAACAAAAAATTCAACAAAGAATTGTTTTATCACAGCTTAAGCAATTAAAAGCAAAATCAGTAGGTCAAGCTTTTGTGGGGACAGAAATTTCTTTAATAGATATGCTTTTACAAGCTTCATTAGCGAATGAAAAAATTGAAATTCACCAGATTAATCATGTGTTAGGCATTAAAGATAAAAATGTTGGATTGCAAAAAAAGGTAAGAAGTGATGTGATTAATGGCATCAATGATAAATATCAAATTATTACTAATGGCCCAAATCCATTGATTGTTAGTGTCAGAAAGGAAGATGATAAACGATTCTTGGAATATTTTATTTTGGCTACAGAGGTAAAGGAAATTCAGAAAATTATTATCAAAAGCAAGATAAATTAAAACATGACATAGTTCATGATTTTAATTCTTTTCCTTGGTTATGTCATAGCACTGTCATTTTTGGCGTAGGTGTATTTATTTTTTTATCTGATTTCGAAACTAATCTTTTTTAATGCGGAACTTTGCGTTCTGATGAGATTAAGAGTATTATTTTTTTTAATATTTACGCCAGCTTCAATTTTTAGTCAAGTTGCATTTGTAAAAGATACCATACAATTACAGGGTGATAGTGTGGTAGTTACTGCAACAAGATCTGAACGAAAACTGAGCAATGTAACCGTACCTGTTACTATTATTAATGCAAAAGCAATACAACAAATTGGCGCTTTACGATTAACTGATATTTTAAAAGAGCAACCAGGATTATCTATGACTAGCGGTTTTGGCGCAGGTGTGCAATTGCAAGGGCTGAATCCTGATTATACAATCATTCTTATTAATGGTGAACCATTGGTGGGTAGGACAGCTGGCGTATTGGATTTAAATAGAATTGCACTAGGAAACATTAAGAAAATTGAAATTGTAAAAGGGCCATCCTCTAGTTTATATGGAAGCGAAGCTATGGCAGGTGTTATTAATATCATTACGGATGCGACCACTAAAACACCGTTACAAACCTCAATTAGATACGGAACCTACAATACAATTGACGCAGGGGTAAACAATACATTAGCTTCTAAATCTATTTTTTATCAAGGGTATTATAATTATTATGCTACGGATGGTTATAGTATTCGTCCAAGTACGGCTTCAAGAGTAACAACGCCCATAACAAGGTTAGCAACGAATCAACAATTCAAGTATAATTTAACCCAAAACACCAATCTACTTGTAGGGATGAGGTTTACGAATGAGCAAATTAAAAATGAACTATCTGTAACCAATGGGGGTTTAACGATTAATTCCAATGGCACCGAAAAAAATACGGATTATAATGTATCAAGTTCCTTAAATCATCGATTCTC
>Ga0209358_10003538_pt1 | contig 11512 bp, 11 predicted proteins | sample LauGreFa1BDMLBSN_2_FD_187574 | JGI IMG/M metagenome (GOLD analysis project Ga0209358, IMG submission 187574) | Freshwater lake microbial communities from Lake Michigan, USA - Fa13.BD.MLB.SN (SPAdes) (version 2) | ecosystem: Environmental > Aquatic > Freshwater > Lake | place: Lake Michigan, USA...
ATCAATGCGAACTGGCCGGCTTCCATCTGCCCGCCATTCCCGGCACCCGCACCCTCGCCGCCCAGCTCATCCCCTTTTTGAGCCTCAAAGGCTGGAAGGCCACCCGCCTGCTCGACCGCACCCAGGGTCTGATGGTCAAACCGGGCAATCCCAAAAAACTGACGCGCCTGGCCGATCTGACCCAAAAGAGCGTGCGCTTCGTTAACCGCCAACCCGGTTCAGGCACAAGGCTTTGCCTGGATTTTATGCTGGGCCAGCAAGGCGTTCAGCCCGCGCAAATCCACGGCTACGCCCATGAGGAATTTACACACGCCGCTGTCGCGGCCACCGTGGCCAGCGGCATGGCCGATGTCGCTTTCGGCATCGAAGCGGCAGCCAAGGAACAGGGGCTGGATTTTGTGCCCTTGGTCAACGAGCACTATTACCTCGCCGCCCGCGCAACTGTGCTGTCACGTCCGGGGGTACGCGCCCTGCTCGAATTTCTCGACAGCCGCGAGTTCCGTCGACTGGTCAACAATCTGCCCGGTTACCGTTCGGTGGCCAAACTCGACTGGGTCAGCGCGATGGACATCATCCAATAGCGCACTCTGCCCCTGATAAAATCGGGATTCTGCGTAACAGCCGCACAAGGATCCCACTATGAGCAACGCCACGCCGCCCCTGCACGAACTGTCCTGCGCGGACGACTACGATCCCAATTCCATCCCCGTGCCCAAAGCGCGGGAAGTCATCGCCCGGTTTCTTTCCCCCATCACCACCATTGAACGGGTTTCCGTTCGCGCCGCGCTCGGACGCGTGCTGGCCGAGGATGTTATCTCGCCGGTGGATGTGCCATCGCATGACAACTCGGCGATGGACGGTTATGCAATGCGCATTGCCGATCTCAAGGCCGATGCCAAAGTCACACTGAAAGTCACCGGCAGCTCCTTTGCCGGCGTGCCTTTCAAGGGCAAGGTCAGCGCCGGCGAAGCCGTGCGCATCATGACCGGCGGTGTGGTCCCCGAAGGCGCCGATACCATCGTCATGCAGGAACATACCGAAGCCATGGACGGCGCGGTCACCATCGGCAGTGGTCACAAAAAAGGCCAGAACCTGCGCAAGGCCGGCGAAGACCTGCAGCAGGGCCAACCCGCCCTGCGCCGCGGCCAACCGGTGCGCCCAGCTGAAATCGGGCTGATCGCCTCTCTTGGCATTGCCGAAGTGTCGGTCTACCGCAAGCTACGTGTCGCCTTCTTCTCCACGGGGGACGAATTAGTCTCGATCGGCTCACCGCTGGGTGAAGGCCAAATCTACGACAGCAATCGCTACACCATCTACGGCATGCTCACGCGACTCGGCTGCGAAGTTATCGACATGGGTGTGGTGCGCGACGATCCAAAACTGCTCGAAGCCGCATTCAAAGAGGCGGCGTCCATCGCCGACGTGGTCATCACCAGCGGCGGCGTGTCAGTTGGCGAAGCGGACTTCGTCAAAGGCCTGCTCAATAAGCTGGGCGAGGTGGTGTTCTGGAAAATCGCGATGAAACCCGGACGCCCCCTCGCCTACGGCAAGATCGGCAACGCCCACTTCTTCGGCCTGCCCGGCAATCCGGTGTCGGTGATGGTGACCTTTTACCAGTTCGTGCGTGATGCGCTGCTCAAGCTCTCCGGCCGCGATCCGATCGAAGTGCTGCCGACCTTCAAGGTGCCCTGCACTTCGACACTGAAAAAAGCACCGGGCCGCACCGAGTTCCAGCGCGGCATCCTGTCCCGCGACGCAGCCGGCAATCTCAGTGTGCGGGTTACCGGCGAACAAGGCTCCGGCATTCTGCGTTCGATGTCTGAAGCCAACTGTTTCATCATCCTGGCCATCGAACAGGGCAACGTCACGCCGGGCACGATGGTCGATGTGCAGGTGATGGACAGCGTCATTTAAAGCAATAAGCTAAAACGACAAGCGGCGTATCGTCCTGATGCGCCTGAATGGAGGAGCAGCACTTGAGCACACAAAAGCCTTTGCGCTGGGGCGTGGTCGGCCTCGGCTGGGTTGCCAGCGATTTTGTCACGCCGGGTATCATCAAAAGTCCGGGCTCGGAACTGGTGGCCTGCCTCGGCAGCACGCCTGAGAAAACCCGAGCCTTTGCAGACAAATTCAAGGTACCCCACGAACACAAGGATCTTGCCTCGCTGGTCAGTGATCCGGATGTCGATGCCGTCTATATCGCACTGCCCAACGCCATGCACCATGCCGCGGTTCTGGAAACCGCCCGTGCCGGCAAACACATCCTCTGCGAAAAACCGTTCGCGATGAAAACCGCGCATGCCCGTGAAATGGTCGAGGCCTGCCGCAAAGCCGGCATCGTGTTGCGCATCGCCCATCAGATCCGTCTCGACGCAGCTGTCGTCCGCGCCCGCGAGATCGTGCAATCCGGCCGCCTCGGACGTCTGACCGAGGTTTCACTGGAGCGCGCCTCTGCCGTTGGCTCGCGCGTTTCCTGGCGTCAGGATTTTGAACAAAGCGGGGTAATGTACGACGTCGGTGTGCACCTGCTTGACCTGATCCAGTACGTGACCGGCAAACGCTTCATAGAGGTCTCCGCCTTTACCCATCCCGACCGCCGCGACAAAAAACCAGACGACACGATGACCGTGCTCGGGCGTCTCGAAGGTGACTGTCATGCGCTGGCCAAAGCCACGCGCGAAGTCGCGAGCGCAGAAAATAATCTGTTGATTGAAGGCGACAAGGCAACGCTGGTCACTTCACCGCTGCGTTTTGCCAAGGAACATGTCATCACCATCCGTGACGCCAACGGCAGCACGGAAGAGCGCTTCCCGGTGAGTCCGGCCTACGACCTGCAGGTTCAGGCCTTCGAGACCGATGTCCGCGGCGGCCGCAGCCTGCTGCCGGACGGCGAGGACAGCCTTTACACGGTTGCGGTCACCAATGCAGTGCTGCAGTCGATTGACGAGCGCCGCATCGTCACCGTCGCGCCCTGACTTGCCGATCGCGGATCCACGCCGCACAATTCACCCCATCAAGAACGCCGGTTCACGGCTCCGGAGGAGAAGCATGAAACGAATCGCCATCGCACTCGCAAGCGCTGCGCTGACTGTGGCTGCTCCCGCAGCGCTTGGTCAGGCCTACCCGACCAAGCCGGTGCGCATCATCAATCCGCTGGCAGCCGGGGGCAATGTAGACATCGTCGCCCGCGGTGTTGCCGAGCAGATGTCGAAGTCACTGGGACAGCAGGTGCTGGTGGAAAACCGACCGAGCGCCAGCGCGCTGATCGGTACGCGCTTTGTGAAAACCCAAGCTGCTGACGGCTACACCCTGCTGGCGATCGCTAATACTTTTGCGCGGGTGCCGGCTATCATTGCCGATGCGGGCTACGATCCGCTGAAGGATTTCACCGGCGTATCGCAGACCTGCGATATCCCGATGGTGTTGGTAGTGAACCCCGCACTGCCCGTGAAAAACATCAAGGAATTCATTGCGCTTGCCAAAAAAAGGCCCGGCGAACTGACTTACGGTACATCGGGCAACGGTGGAACCGGACATGTCGCCACCGAAATGTTCGCGCAACAGGCCGGCATCAAGATGATGCAAGTCCCCTACAAGGGCAATGCGCCGGCCACCACTGATCTGGTCGGCGGCCAGATCATGCTGATGTTTGACCAGGTCAGCACCTCGGCGGGTTACATCAAGGCCGGACGCCTGCGCGGGCTCGGCGTGACCAGCAAAACCCGTTCACCGCTGTTCCCTGACATGCCGACGATCGACGAATCCGGCGTCAAAGGTTTCGAAGACACCACCTTCAACGGCCTCGTTGCACCGGCCGGCACACCGCGGGACATCCTTGAGAAACTGCGCGCCGAGGTGGTCAAGGCCGTAGCCGTTCCGGCACTGCGCGAGCGTTTCGACCGCAACGGTATCCCGCTGGTTGCCAGCAACTCGCTGGATGAATACAACGCCTTCATCCGCCGCCATGTCGAGGACTTCGCCAAACTGGCGAAAACCGCCGGCATCACTGCAAACTGAACGACAACGCGAAAGCTGCCATGCCCTTACAGCATCTTGAACATTTTCTGATCCAGACCGCAGACCTTGAAGCCACGCGCGACTGGTACGTCAACATCCTCGGTTTCCGAGAAGGCCCCCATCCCGACTTCAAGTTCCCGGTGATCTGGCTCTATCTCGGCGACACCGATGTCATCCACCTGACCCAGGGCGGTAAAAATGTCAGCGAAAACCGCAAGGCTTATCTCGGCCAGCAATCCGATGCGGTACACGGCAGCGGCGTTCTCGACCATGTAGCCTTCCGCTGCAACGGCCTGCGCGAAATGATGGAAAACCTGCAGAAGCACAAAGTCGAATTCCGCAAGCGCATGGTCGACGATCAGGGCCTGTTCCAGTTGTTCATGCTCGATCCAAACGGGCTGAAGGTCGAGCTCAACTTCTCCAATGCCGAAGCCAAAGGCATATCGCCGGAGCTGATGGCCTCGGCACTGCCGGCATGAGCGCGCCTCAGTGGAAGGTGCGGCAATACCATTACCTCTCCAAAGACAGTCACGTTCATCCCTTCCTCGTTGATCTGTGGAACGAGGTCGGCGAAGCCACCGGTGGACGTGTAGCGGGAACGGTACACGCCAAGAACGAAGGACTGCCAGGCGGCCATCTGGAAATCGTCGATCTGCTGATCAAAGGCGAGATCGAGTGTTATGTGCTGATGGGCGGCATCCTCGGCGGTGTGGTACCGGCGCTGGAAATCCAGGGCCTGCCCTTCGCCTTCAAGGACCACGCCCAGGTGCATGCCACGCTGGACGGCCCGCTGGGCGCTTATCTGCAGCAGGAACTCCGCAGCAAGGGCATCCACGCCCTGCCCTATGGCCTGCTGGAAAACGGCTTCCGCCACATCTCCACGGTCGACCGTCCGGTCGCCAAAGCTGCGGATCTGGAAGGCATGCGCATCCGTATTCCCGAAGGTCGCATGTTTGCCGATGCCTTCGAAAGCCTCGGCGCAGTGCCGGTCGAAGTGAATGTGCTGAAACTTTATGACGCACTAAAGAACCACGAAATCGATGCCCAGGAAAACCCTCTATCGATCACCGAAGCACTTAAGCTGCATGAAGTGACAAAACATATCGCATTGACCTCGCATATGTGGTCGGGCTTCAACATGATGGTCAGCTTGAAGTTCTGGAGCACGCTCCCGGCGGACATCCAGCAGACCATTGAGCGGGTAACGCGCAAACATGTGGCGCGGCAGCGCGCGCATACCGATGCATTGAACCGCGGGCTGGAACAGAAGATCGCCGACTGGGGCATGGTCGCCACACACGTCGACCGCGACGATTTCCGCAATCGTCTGCGCGAATCCGGCTTCTATCAGCGCTGGCGCGACATCACCGGCAAAACTGCATGGCAATTGCTGGAAGACAGTATCGGAAAAATTCAGTAAATAATTGTTTTATTTAATATTTTTTACCAACAAAAAGCCCGGTATCAACCGGGCTTTTTGTTGGTTCACCGCAATCAAGCGGCTGAAAATTACTTTTTCTTTTCAGCAACCTTGGTTGCACCAGCCGATGCCGTTTTGTTCTGCTTCTTGTAACGGTCAGCCACACGGTCCTGAGCCTTACCCAGATTTTCGCCGTCTTTCTTAGCTGCTTCATCCGCCTTAGCTTTGGCTTCAGCTGCCTTGGCTTTGGCTTCTTCAGAAGGCGCGGGCAGCTTGGCAGAAGCCATGCCAGCCAGTCCCAGCACGCTGCAAACCATCAAGGTCGGCACCCATTTCCAAACGTTCGGCGCTTTCATTGTTTCCACCCCTCCTTCATCGATGAGGCTGCAGCCGGGTTGGTCGCCCCGCCACCGCTTTTTTGTTGCGCGATCGCGTCGCGATACCAGTATTCGTGGTGTTCCTTGGCCCAGGTTTCGTCAACATAACCGGTGCGCATCGCATCGTAAGCACCTTCAACGCCAACCGTTCCGAGGTAGATGTGGCTCAAGCCCATGGTCAGGAACAGCACCGCCGAAATCGCATGGATCACGTTGGCGATCTGCATCAACTCACGCCCCTGCTCAAAATTCGGGAAATTGAGAATGAAGCCGGTGACGCTCACCACCAGACCCATCAGGGTCACACCCAGCCAAAACCAGACCTTTTCACCGGCATTGAAGCGGTCGGACGGCACATGTTCACCGGACACCAGTCCACCGAATTTGGCCAGCCATTTCAGGTCATGCGCTTTCGGGAAATTGTCTTTCACGAAGGTCACGAACATCAGCACCACGCAGAACGCGAACACCGGACCGACAAAGTTATGAATGTACTTGGACAGCGTCGCCAGCCAGGAAAACAGCGTGAAGCCAACCACCGGCAATATGATGTGCTTGCCGAAAAGGATGATTGTCCCGGTCACGGACAGCAGAATGAAACTGATCGCAGCGCCCCAGTGCACCATCCGGTCCCATGAGGCGAAACGCAGCAACTGCCGGCCCGTGGGCTTCTCATGCAGCTTGATCGGCCCCTTCCAGTAGTAGAAGCCACCGATAATCGCCATGATGGCCACTAACAGCCAGCCGCCATAAATGGTGACCAGATTGTTACGGACCTGACGCCAGGTTTCGCCTTCGGGCTGCATCAGCACCGAGGACTCCACGCCGCGCACCTGAGTCGTTTGATACTTGTTGTCACCGCCGCGGACATCGCGCCAGACCGGCGCGTTGTTGCCCGGCTGCGACTGCTGGCGTGCTGCCTGGTCCTGCTCCGAGCTTGCGTCAGCGGCAAACGCGGGCATCGTGAATCCGAATGCCAACGCCGCCAGTCCCGCGCACAGCCATTGCCTCATACCGACCTGCATGGCCACTCCTCCTTTGTTAATTCGTCGCACGCGTGTTTTCGTTCTGGCCGCCGTTACGCGCCTTGATCGACTTCTCCCAGGCGGTTTTATCGCCTTTGAACTGGTCGTTCTCCCAGGGGCGGCCATCCGGCTTGCCCTGATACTGCCCCTGTTTGTAGACCGTCACCGGCTGCTTTTCACCGCAGCCGGCAGTCACCAAAGCCAACGAGCCAATCGTTGCCGCGACCACCAGTTTTTTCATGCTGAGTTTGCTCAAGATTTTGCTCCCGCAGGCGGCGTCGCACCCTTCTCCGGTTTGCCATAAGCCGTACCCCAGCCCCAGACCTCGGCACCCTTGCCACGCTTCAGCACGCGGTTACGGTAGATGTCGGCAACCACGTCGGCGTCACCACCCAGCAGCGCCTTGGTCGAGCACATCTCGGCGCAGGCCGGCAGCTTGCCCTCGGAGAGGCGGTTGCGACCGTATTTCTTGAACTCTTCCGGCGAGCCATCCGCCTCGGGACCGCCTGCGCAGAACGTGCACTTGTCCATCTTGCCGCGCATGCCGAAAGCACCATCCTGCGGGAACTGCGGTGCTCCGAACGGGCAGGCATAGAAGCAGTAGCCGCAGCCGATGCACAGATCCTTGTCATGCAGGACCACGCCTTCGGAGGTTTTGTAGAAGCAGTCCACCGGGCACACCGCCATACAGGGTGCATCCGAGCAGTGCATGCAGGCGACCGAAATCGACTTCTCGCCGGGCAGACCGTCGTTCAGCGTCACCACACGACGGCGGTTTACACCCCACGGCACCTCGTGCTCGTTTTTACAGGCAGTTACGCAACCGTTGCACTCGATGCAGCGTTCGGCATCACACAGGAATTTCATTCTGGCCATGTTTATCTCCTAATGGATGTCTGAGGGTTATGCCTTGGCAACCTGGCAAATCGTGGTCTTGGTTTCCTGCATCATGGTCACGATGTCGTAACCATATGTAGTCGCCGTGTTGACCGCTTCGCCACGCACCAATGGGGCAGCCCCGTCCGGATAGTATTTCTTCATGTCCTCGCCTTCCCACCAGCCGGCAAAGTGGAACGGCAGGAACACCGTGCCGGCGGCAACCCGCTCCGTCACCAGCGTTTTCACCTTGATCCGCGGTTTGCTCGGTGCCGGGGTCGTGACCCAGACATATTCGTTATTGCGTACGCCGCGATCGTTGGCATCCTTCGGATTGATCTCGACGAACATTTCCTGCTGCAGCTCGGCAAGCCAGGGATTCGACCTTGTCTCGTCGCCGCCACCCTCGTATTCCACCAGACGGCCGCTGGTCATGATCAGCGGGAACTGCTTGCCGGCATCCTTGTTGGCCTGTTGGACCGTCTTGAACAGCACTGGCAGACGCCACCGGTTCTTCTGGTCGTCGTGGGTCGGATACTTGTCGACGAGGTCGGCACGCGGGCTGTAAAGCGGCTCGCGATGCTGGGGTATCTGGTCAGGGAAGTTCCACACCACTGCACGCGCCTTGGCATTGCCGAAGGGATGGCAGCCGTGGTTTTTCATGAACACGCGGATCTGGCCGCCGGAAAGATCGGTCTTCCAGTTCTTGCCCTCGGCGAGTTTTTTCTCTTCCTCGGTCAGCTCATCCCACCAGCCCAGCTTCTTCAGCAGCACGTGATCGAGTTCGGGATAACCGGTCGTCAGATCGGCGCCCTTCGAATGCGAGCCGTCCTCCGCCAGCAGATTGACGCCGTCTTTTTCCACACCGAAGTTGGCGCGGAAGTTACCGCCGCCATCCATCATGTGCTTGGAGGTGTCATACAGATTCGGCGAACCCGGATGCTTCAGTTCGGCAGTGCCGTAACACGGCCAGGGCAGACCGAAGTAGTCACCGTCCAACACATAACCCGTCTTCGCGTCCTTGCCGCCCTTGGCGCGCAGCGTCTTGACGTCGAACACGTGCATGTTGCGCATATGCGCCTGCAGACGCTCCGGCGAGTGCCCGGAGTAGCCGATGGTCCACACGCCACGGTTGATTTCGCGCAGCGTATCTTCCATATCTGGCTCGTCCATGCCGCCCTTGCCCTTGACCAACTTGATCTTGGCAGTGAGTTCCTTGGCAAAGCCGAACTTCTGCGCCAGCTGATACATGATCATGTGATCAGTGCGCGATTCGAACATCGGCTCGATGACCTTCTCACGCCACTGGATGGAACGGTTCGAAGCCGTGCACGAACCCGCGCACTCCAGCTGGGTTGCCGCCGGAAGCAGGTAAACGCCGTCCTTGCGCGCCATCGCAGCCATTGCCGCCGAAGCAGAAGGGTACGGATCGATCACCACCAGCAGCTCGAGCTTTTTCATCGCCTCGACCATTTCCTTGCCGCGGTTCTGGCTGTTCGGCGCATGCCCCCAGTACACCACCGCTTTCAGGTTCGAGTCCTGGTCGATCAGTTCATTCTTCTCGAGCACCGCATCAATCCAGCGTGACACGGTGATACCCGGCTTGGTCATCATGCCGGGGTTGGCAAACTGCTTCTTGATCCACTCGAAATCAACACCCCAGACATTGGCGAAATGTTTCCACGAGCCTTCGGCGATGCCGTAGTAGCCAGGTAGCGAATCCGGGTTCGGGCCGACGTCAGTCGCGCCCTGCACGTTGTCGTGACCGCGGTAAATGTTCGTGCCGCCGCCCGATACGCCTACGTTGCCCAGCGCCAACTGCAGAATGCACGAAGCGCGGACGACCGCATTGCCATTGGTGTGCTGGGTCTGGCCCATCGCCCAGACAATGGTGCTCGGCTTATTCTTGGCCATCTGCTCGGCGACGTCGCGGACTTCAGCTTCCTTCATGCCGGTGACTTCCTCGACCTTCTCCGGCGTCCACTTCGCAGCCTCTTCCTTGACCTTGTCCATGCCGTAGACACGGTCCTTGATGTAGTTCTTGTCTTCCCAGCCGTTTTTGAAGATGTGGTGCAGCATGCCCATGATGAAGGCAACGTCAGTACCGGAACGGATGCGATAGAAAGTGTCGGCCTTGGCAGCAGTGCGCGTGAAACGAGGATCCACCACGATCACTTTCGCGCCGTTCTCCTTGGCGTGCAGCGTGTGCAGCATCGACACAGGATGCGCTTCCGCTGCGTTCGAACCGAAGAACAGAATGCACTTCGAATTCTGCTCGTCGTTGTAGGAGTTGGTCATCGCGCCATAACCCCAGGTATTGGCAACGCCCGCGACCGTGGTCGAGTGACAGATGCGCGCCTGGTGGTCCATGTTGTTTGTGCCGAAGAACGACACGAACTTGCGCAGCAGGTAGGCCTGCTCGTTATTGTGCTTCGATGAGCCGATCCAGAACGTCGCGTCCGGGCCCGATTCCTTGCGGATTTTCATCAGCTTTTCGCTGACTTCGGTCAAGGCCACATCCCAGGAAATCTTTTCCCATTTGCCGTCTTTCAACTTCATCGGCGTGCGCAGGCGATGCGAAATTTCGTGCATGCCGTGTTCACGGATCGAAGCGCCTTTAGCGCAGTGCGCGCCAAGGTTGATCGGCGAATCAAACACCGGTTCCTGACGGATCCACACGCCGTTCTGAACCACCGCGTCGATGGCGCAGCCAACCGAGCAGTGGGTGCAAATCGTACGTTTAACCTGAATATCACCGGCCGGCTTGTCGGCCGCCTGCGCCTTGCGCATCACCGGGAACGGCAATTGCGACAGTGCCACGGCGCCGCCGGTGGCGAGGCCGCTGCGTTTGAGGAAGGTGCGACGATCGATCGTATTACCGATGAATGCAGACGCGCTGCGGGTCAGACGGCTTTGCGAGGTCGCGGTTTTCGTGGATTTCCGGGTGAGTAACATGGCGTTGCTCCTCAGACCTTGGTGGTTTCGTAATAACGGCGAACGTGCTCGGAGAGCTGGTAACCCTGCCCTTGCCGGGCCGCCTGCTTGGCTTCAGCCTTGTGTTCTTCACTGCCCTTGTTCGCAACAACCGCGGCTGCGGCGGCAACACCACCGGCTCCGACTGCTGCAAAAAACTTCCTGCGGCTCATTTTGTCTTTCATGGCTGGATCTCCTTCAGGCAAGCTCGAAATATTGGGTTTCGTGGGTCAGAAAAGCATCGGCGACACGTGCAACCTTGCGGTAAAAATCAGCACCTGCAGCCTGGTCGACTTTTTCAAATAGCCGTCCATGCCAGGGCGCGAGGTAATGCTGGAAAAAAAACTGCTGCTGCTCGGCCGCTTCTTCCGACAGCGCGGCTTCGCCGATCAGCCCGCGCATCACATCGCACAGGGCTGAAAAATGATCTTCGTATTCGTTGCTTTCCTCGGCACGCGCATAACCGATGCGCGCGAGGTCTTCGCGCAGTTCTGCGAGGACTTGACCGCGAAGGCGGCCGGACATATAGCTCGAGGCATACAGCGAAACCGGCGGCAGGCTGGTGCTGACAAACAATGAATCGTATTCGGCGGCCACGGCGACCGGGTTGGCCGCAGCGGCGGCCGTACACAACGACTGCCATTCGCGGGCCAGTGCCGAATCCTCGGCGACGATCATCTGATCCGCCTCGGCGATGTGTTCAAGCAGTTCTGCGGAAGGACGATCGGCAAACAAATGCGCAAATACGCCATAGAGAGCGGCTCTGACACCGTTCTCCCCCTCTGCGGCTGCTTCCGGGATCGTGCCCGTAGCATGTTCTGTAT
>Ga0209358_10003540_pt1 | contig 11507 bp, 15 predicted proteins | sample LauGreFa1BDMLBSN_2_FD_187574 | JGI IMG/M metagenome (GOLD analysis project Ga0209358, IMG submission 187574) | Freshwater lake microbial communities from Lake Michigan, USA - Fa13.BD.MLB.SN (SPAdes) (version 2) | ecosystem: Environmental > Aquatic > Freshwater > Lake | place: Lake Michigan, USA...
GTATGTCCTACTTGTTTTAGTACAATAGATGAAGCAAAAGTAGCACAACTGGTAAATGAAAAAACAGATGAAGTAGAAACTGCCAGAGCTAGTGCTGCTAATTCACTTGTAATTAGCAATGAGTTAGAGCAGCAAGATAAGTTATACCAAACCGCTGTTAAACAGCAAGCAGAATGGGAAAAATTACATTTATTAGTAGATGAATCGCTACCACTAAAAACACTTGTTAAAGATGACTTACAAACTAAATATGACGATTTAGCTAAAACGCTTAGAGATACTCAGCAGCGAATTAAACTTGCCGAAGAACATAATTTAAAAGTTCAACAACACAATAGTCGAGTAGAAACTATTAAGCAGCAGTTAAAAGAAATGGCTGAAGAGCTAGAAGAACATAGCGATCAGCTTAATATTATGAATGAACGTATGAGTATACTACAAGTACTTACAAAAACGTTCTCAACAACTGGACTAGTAGCCTACAAAATAGAGTGCTTAGTAAAAGATCTAGAAGAAATTACTAATAAATATCTTGTAGATTTAAGTGACGGTAGGTTTCAAATTAGTTTTAAAGTAAATAGTAGTGATAAACTTAATGTTATTATTACCGATAACGGCAAAGATATTGATATTAATGCACTAAGTGGCGGAGAAAAAGCTCGTGTAAATGTAGCCACATTACTTGCTATTAGAAAGCTAATGCAAACACTAAGTAGTAGCCGTATCAATCTACTTATACTAGACGAAACTGTAGAGGCACTAGATGTAGACGGTAAAGAAAAGCTAGTAGAAGTATTACTAGGCGAAGAGCACCTAAATACATTCCTAGTCAGTCACGGTTTTAGCCACCCACTATTAGAGAAAATTAATGTTATCAAGCGTAATAACGTATCTCGTATTGAGGGATAATATGAGCAAAAAGCATTATGAGAAGATTATGAGTCGTCGTCAAAAACGTTCACAAAAAGTAGCTGATATGCTAGAAAAATTAGATTTGGAAGATCAGTCTACAGGGCCCTTTTACATGAACACAGATGGTACTATTGACTGGAACAAACTAGCTAAACATGTGCGTGAGGCTACTAGTGGTAGATAGTCGTCAAAAAGGTGCACGTACTGAAACCCTAGCACGTGACATGCTGCGTAAGCATACTGGCTTAAATTGGGAAAGGGTACCTGGGTCAGGGGCTCTTGACCCTAAACATCAGCTTAAGGGCGATCTTTATGTACCTGGGCAAACTAATAGGTTTTGTGTGGAAGTAAAAGGTTATGCAGATGATCACATTAATAGTGGATTATTAACACATAAAACTCCACAACTGATCGAGTGGTGGCAACAAACTCAGCGTCAAGCCATACAAGTAGATAAATTACCACTACTTATATTCAAACATGATCGCAGTAAATTGTTTGTGGCTACTGTAGTATTTGACGATGATGCACTTCTTGAAAAACGCTGGCTAATGTATAATGCCGACGATTATGAGTTTTATATTTTCCTGCTAGAAGATTGGCTTAACATAAGCACACTTAAATTTGTATCTTGACACGGCTTATCAACAGTGATATAATAATAGATTACACTCTAAAAAATGACATGAAACCTTTTAAACAATTTGAAGCAACTGAAAATACACTGATGATAGTCGATGCGCTTAATCTTGCTTTTCGCTATAAACATAGTAAGTCCAGAGATTTTGCAGAGGACTACTTACGCACTGTTGAAAGCTTAAAAAAGAGCTATAAAGCCAAGTGGGTCATTATTGCCGCAGATCAGGGGTCTAGCAGCTATCGCAAAGCTATTTATCCGCTATACAAACAAAATCGTAAAGACAAGTACGATCAGCAAACTGAAGCTGAGCAAATTGAGTTTGAACTATTCTTTGAAGATTTTACTGCAACACTAGAGCTGCTTAGTGAACACTATCCAGTGTTACGCTTTCAGGGTGTTGAGGCAGATGATATTGCTGCTTATATTGTCAGCAAAAAACGTAAGCTAGGCATTGATGAAATTTGGCTAATGAGCAGCGATAAAGACTGGGACCTACTAATCAAACCAGGAGTTAATAGATTTAGTTATGTTACACGTAAAGAAACTACTTGGGAAAATTGGAACGATCAGTATAGTTTTGAACCCGAGCAATATATTTCTGTTAAATGTCTTATGGGCGATAGTGGCGATAATGTCCCTGGTGTTCCTGGTGTTGGACCTAAACGTGCTCAGCAACTGGTTGAAGAATATGGTACTACCTGGGATATTATTAACAGTATTCCCCTACAAGGCCGCTATAAATATATTGAAGCGATCAACCAAAACCGAGAGCAATTAGAACTCAACTACCAACTTATGGATCTTGTTACCTATTGTAGTGATGCAATAGGTACGGAAAATTGTAAACAAATTGACGAAATCTTAGAGTTAACTATCAAATGAAATACAGTACACAATTTTTTAATATTAACAGTAGCTATGATCACAGCCGTGATATAATGGTTAAACAAGTTGTAGAGTGCAGAGTAGATAATGCGGCCTACTTACCTAAACGGGCTAATGCCACTGATGCAGGAGCAGATTTACGCAGCACTGAAAAGTGTGAAATCTATCCTGGGGAAACAAAACTTGTTGATACTGGTGTAGCGGTCAAAATTCCACAGGGCTACGGCGGCTTTGTATTTAACAGATCGGGACAAGGCTCAAAGGGAATTATGCTGCTTAATGGCGTAGGCGTTATTGACAGTGATTATCGTGGAAATATAAAAATCCCACTAAAAAATATTAGTGACAACAGATATACAATAGAGGTTGGAGATAGAATTGCACAATTGGTAATTATGCCAGTTATACTTTGTGATTTCGTCGACAGCTGGAATGATACAGAACGCGGTACTGGAGGATTTGGCAGTACCGGAAAATAGGAGCAATTATGCAACCAAGCACACGCGCACAGGTAATTACCCGTAGGACCTACAATAGACCTACTAGTGATGACGGTAAACAATTTGAAACATGGGCACAAACAGTTAGACGAGTACGGGATCACCAACACTGGTTGTGGGAACGCAGCGTAGGTCGTCAACTATATTTTAATGAAGTAGCAGAATTAGAACAGCTAGAACAATTGATGCTAGCTAGAAAAGTATTGATGAGCGGACGCACACTGTGGTTAGGCGGTACGACGGTAGCACAAACTCGTGAGGCTAGTCAGTTTAATTGTAGTTTTACACAAGTAGAAACAGTATATGATGTAGTAGACGTATTATGGCTATTACTTCAGGGATGTGGCGTAGGATTCAAACCAATTGTAGGTACACTAAATGGATTCTCAAAACCAATACAAAATATTCAGGTTGTTAAAAGTCAACGAACAGCTAAGGGCGGACTTGAACACAATGTTGAGACCTGGGATAGTAACACAAAAACTTGGACAATCCAAGTTGGAGACAGTGCAGAAGCTTGGGCTAAATCTATCGGCAAGCTCCTTGCTGGCAAATACCCTGCTGATACTCTTGTGCTTGATTTTAGTCAGCTCAGACCTGCTGGTGAAAGGCTAAAAGGATATGGATGGATTAGCAGCGGTGACAGTGCTATCTCAAAAGCTTATGTTGCAATTGCCAACATACTTAATGGTCGTGCTGATAGCCTTCTCACTAGGATGGATATTCTTGACATTGTTAATCATCTCGGAACGATCTTGTCCAGTCGTAGAAGTGCTGAAATCGCTCTTTTCGACTATGGTCAACCGGAGTGGGAAGAATTCGCAATAGCTAAAAAGGACTTTTGGTTGTATGGTCGCGAACATCGCCAACAATCAAATAACAGCTTAGTATTTAAAGAAAAACCTACCAGAGCTGAACTAAAGCATATATTTAATCTTATGCAAGAAGCCGGCGGTAGTGAACCAGGGTTTATCAATGAACAAGAAGCTCTTAGACGTGCTCCTTGGTTTAAGGGAGCGAATCCTTGCGTTGAAATCTTATTGGGTAACAAGTCCTTCTGTAACCTTACAGAAACGGACATCTCCAAGTTTAAAGGTGACACCGCTGGATTACACGATGCAATCAGGTTGGCTGCCAGGGCAAATTATCGTCAAACCTGTGTTAATCTTAAAGACGGCATCTTACAAGAAGCATGGCACCTTAACAACTATTTCTTACGTCTCTGCGGGGTTGGTTTAACAGGTATTGCAATGCGTCCAGATATGAATAGCTATGACTATGAATATCTAAAGCGTACAGCAACTAGTGCTGCTATTAGCATGGCAGATGAATTAGGATTACCACGTCCTAAGAATGTTACCTGTGTTAAGCCGTCGGGAACGCTATCAAAGATCATGGATTGTACAGAGGGCGTGCATAAGCCACTAGGCAAGTACATTTTCAATAATGTGCAATTTAGTACCTATGACCCAATGATTCCATTACTGCGCGAAGCAGGGTACAAGGTAATTAACCATCCTACAGACCCAACAGGCGTACTAGTAACATTTCCTGTTGAGTGGAAAGATGTACCGTTCCACAAAGAGAATGGCAAAGAAGTCAATCTTGAAAGTGCTGTATATCAGCTAGAGCGATACAAATTGTTACAGACTAGTTGGACACAACAAAATACATCGGTAACAATTAGTTATGATGCCAGCGAAGTCAATGATATTATTGATTGGCTACTTAATAACTGGGATTGCTATGTAGGCGTGAGTTTTATCTATAGAACTGACCCAACTAAAACAGCTAAAGATTTAGGTTACTTATACCTTCCACAAGAAGTGGTAGATGAATATACATTTAAACAGTATGTACAAGACCTAAAACCAGTTAGCTTAGAAAATGCTAATAGTTTTGATGAATTATTAGACGATGAGTGTGCAAGCGGAGTATGTCCAGTAAAATGAACAACATAGAGTTTAACTTTACAGTAACTTATGACGAAGCTAATTTAATATTAGCAGGATTGCAAGAGTTACCAGCTAAAGTTTGTAATCCATTAACTCAAAAACTACAACAACAAGCACAGGATCAGCTGCCAAAAGCAGAAACAAGTCCTGGTTTAGAAGTAGTTAAATAAAAAAGCCCAGTAGAGCAATCTACTGGGCTTTTTGCTTTTATATGCTTAGTGGAGTATCTAAATCACTATCTTCGTCATCTACGCTATCTTCATTGTGCATGTCATCTAGTTCGCTAAATACATCTACTAGTATATCACGATAAGGCTGATCTACACGGTGTAGGTCTAATAGGTAAATATCTAGGTGATCATTGCGTAATAGTTCAGCGTGATACATAAATTGACCAAAGGCTTCTAAGTCTTCGCTTATGTTTTCATTGGCGTAATTTTCAAGTATCTGTGCAGCCATCATACGTAGCGGTTTGCTAATCATACCTTTTTGCGCTATACGTACTAGCTGTAGTGCTTTGCTTTCACGATCTCTCATAATTTGATTGCGCTTAGCTTTACTCCAGCTATAGCCACCATCACCTCCCCAAAGATCCCAAGCTACACGGCCTTTACTTGGAAATCCTTCTTGTCCGCTATAAAAACCTGTTGCTTGTTTATCTACTTCGTGACGACTAAAAAAGCTATACATTCTTAATACTACGCTTGCTGATAGTGGGTCACGATCTTTTAATTGATTGGCTCGTGCTAAACCAACAAGTGTACCCCCTGGTTTTCCTTCGCTTTTCCATTTTAGTGCTCGCTTAGCTGCACTAGCCATACCGCTTGTTGGTTTATACGTTTTAGCCATTATGATTCCTTATATTTGCTGGACAAAATTTTAACATTACAAGTTATCTTGTCCATGTGTTTACTAGTTATACGTTTTAATTGCAGTACTCGCTCTAGCTCATCAATAAAATCAGCTACATCTTTTGGATAGTTTTCTTGAGTAAAACAATCTAACATTTGTAGTAATACTTGTCTATACTCGTCTTGTTTATTGATTCTTGGTTTAGGTTCAGGCCTGTCTACATGATCTAAGTAGTATCTAACCCAATAAATTCCTTGATTACGATTTTTTGGTCGAAATAAACTCATTACTTATAGGCCATAATAATTTGCTTACATAACTTGCTGCGAACAATATCTTCGTCACGAAATCTAACGACTTCAATACCCTCAATATGTTCTAATCTATTTGTGGCATCTAAAAGTCCGCTGTTATGTATATCACTTTGTTCGTGATCACCACTAATTATTATTTTACAGTTTTTACCTATGCGTGACAAGATCATTTTTAGTTCATCTTTGCTGGCATTTTGTGCCTCGTCGAGTAAGACTATACAATCATCAAAGGTTAGGCCACGCATAAATCCTAACGGTTTAGGTTCTATATGTTTTTTACTTATAGCATATTCATAGAATCCGCGACCAAGACTGTTAGTAAAAATCTGGTCAAATGGTTCTAGGTATGGAGCATATTTTTCTTCTAGAGTACCGGGTAAAAATCCTAATCCACGTCCAGTCTCTATGTTAGGTCTTGTTACTATGATCTTTTTAATGCGGCGGTGAAATAGTTCACCAGCCGCATATGTTGCTGCAATATAGGTTTTACCAGTGCCTGCGCTACCTATACCAAAGATTATACTATTTTCATGTATGGCCCGCAAATATTCTTCTTGAATATAATTAAGGGGTTTTATGTTTTCAAAACCTACTTCTAGGGGAACAACGTTATCACGTTGTACGCTACGTAATTTTTTAGCACTGCTCTTGGCCATAAGATGGTTCCTGTTTAAAAGTTATTTTTTATCTGGCACTTTATGTCCGTCTAACTTCTCGTGAACCTTAACTTCCTTGCATACTTGCTCTGGTTTACCATCTTTACCAACTACAGGCTTGCCGTCTTTGATCTTATCAATACAAGCCTTTTCTTTTTTAGCAGGAGCCTTTTCTTCTTTTTTCTGTGGCTCTTCTTTTTTAGCGTCTGCAGCATATACTGGTGTTAATAGTAGTGCTGAGGTGGCTAGTGCTAATAAAATTTTAGTCATATAGATTTCCTATTAAATTTCTGGAAATGGTTGTTGTGGTGGTGCGGCTTTACCGCCAAACCCAACAGTTACTTGATTACCGCCAGTTGATGGGCTTATACTAATATTACCATTGTTGCCTAAGGTAACAGTTGGTATCATAGTAGGTGGTGGGCTTGGCGGCTTATCCCAACCTTTGTTTGCAGCTTGTAGTGCTGCTTTTTGAGCTTCCTTATCACCGCTGGCTAACATAATGCCCGACAGGGTACCTGTTAAAAAAGTAGCAATAGGAATAATCAATTCAAAAAATTTATTATCTACAGGACTTATACCGTTCATAGGCTGTGTTACAAATATAAGGCTGTAGAGCACAACAAAAACAATGCCAAATAGGGTTAGAGCTAGTACCATACCTATAAAAAATTTAAGTCTGGCCATTAACTCGTCTTCGGTATAACGTGGGCCTTCCCATAGGTCTTTAATCATTTGCAATCCTTTGGTGTTGCTTGAACGGGTTGCTTATTAGCAGCTACTAATCGTTCTCGTTCATATGGTGTTAAATCTTCTGGGCAAGTGCCGTTAGCACTACAATATGGTTTTTTACAAACTTTATGTTCCCAGTTATCCGGATTCTGGCAAGGGTATCGATATATATCGCTGCAACCAGCTAATAGTATTGTTAGTAATAATATACGCATAGAGCACCTACTTATTAGCTAGTGGATTATCTAGTGCTTTCTTTAAGTCCTCACTAATCTTTTTATCAAGGGCTTTAAGTTTTTGATCTACTTCACGATTATTAGCAGCAATAGCCTTAGCATTATCCGCACTCATTTTATTTATTTCTTTAGTGGCAGCATTTAGTGCTTGGTCAGCTGATTTTTGTATACTGCGTACTTCAACCTTAATCTCTTGCACAGTTTTATCTAGCTCGCGCTGCTGCGTTTTATTGCTAGTTTCAATACCCTCAACTACTTTTTCCAGTCTACGTATATCACCCTTAAGATCATTTTTAATATCTCTGGTATATTCAGCAGTTTTATCACTGCCATCCTGCACAGCTTTAGCTGTTTTTGATGCGTTTTCTTCTATTACTGATAATCGCTTATCAAATTCGCTAAAGTCAGGTGCTACGTATTCGGCAATCTTTTTCTTCATGCCTATGTAGTCTTTATATACCTCAAACACTCCGTACAGCCCACCCAAAATACTACTAACTAGTGTAGCAGCAACCATTAACTTAGCTGGCGTAAAATCATAACCGCCAATACTAATAACTGTATCTTTACTAGCGTACTTTTTAGCAGCAGCTTCTAGATCATCGACTTTTTTATCTAAGTTTACTTTTTCTTCACTCACAGCTACCTCCATTGTTGGTCAATCATTTGTTTGTGTAGATTGTCGCTGCTAAGCTGACGCAGTGCTCTGGCATTGTCTACTGTTCGTTGATTTCTATATACTTCCCTGCTAGGATAAAATATTGCATCTTGTAGTGCAAAGGTTAAATATTGTGCATATCCACTAGGAGCTACGGCCAATTGGGTTAGGCTAACTCCACCTGCCAAACTATTATCTGCGGTATTAGTCCGTAATTGTTGTGTTGTGGTTTGTTGTGGCCGATCTTCTTGGCTGGTCTGCCTAGATTCAATTATGCTGTTAATAGGATCTGCACGATTAGTTAAAAAATTTTGCTGTTGTTGTGGCAGCTCTACTGTTTGATTTTGCTGCACACTAATTGGTGTAAATTGAACACCTAGGCTACTGATGGTAGCTTGTGTTTGTTGGTTTTGTTGTGTGCTAGCCACTGATTGAGCTTGTTGCTGATTAACAACTTGCTGTTGCTGTTGCTGATTAATAACCTGAGTATTAGCTGGTTTATTATGCTCTATATTTTGTTCCTGACTTTGCCTAGCATCTGCTGGTGTTGGCAACTGCAACAAATTTAATTGTTGACTAGGATTTGCTAGCGATAAATTCTGCGTATTAATACTAGCGGTTTGAAATAATAACAGTGACTGCTCTAGTTTACTATCGCGTTGTTTGTTATCTGTGTAGGTTTGTTGCTGAGTATTTTTATCTTGCTCCTGGCTTTGCTTAGCTAATTTATTAGCTAGCTGTTCAGCCTGACCAATGGTTTGTTGTGTAAATTTATCTGCATTGCTAATAGCAGTAGCAGCAGTATCTAGGGCAAGAGCTTGTTGCTGTTGTTGATTATCTTCGATTTTAAATAGAGTATCAACTAGTCTGCTATCTTCCCAATCTTGATCTGGTTGCTCTAGTTCTAGTATACTGTCGGGTTTACTGGACTTTGTTGCTGCACTATCTTGCGTATATTCCACTGCAACCGGTTTAACTGTGCTGTTATCTACAGTATAGGTTTCGGCAATTTTTGCTAGTGTTTCTTGAAACTTTGGACAGTCTGGGCTATAGAGTGGATTATTAACACATGGATCAGGCTTGTACTTTAGCTGAAAATTAACGTTAGTTATTTCTGGACCATATGGTCCCATCCAATAGTTATTATCTTTGCCGCTAAAACCAAATAGTACATTTGCTAGTTCATCAGGTCTACGTAGCTTACTCCAGCTTTGGGTCCAATTAAAGTCTGTCCAATCATGTTGAAAGTTGAGATTATACCCAAAGTTTTCTATCCACTTACCACTTTTAGTGTAGCCCTGAACATATGCTGTTAATTGATCTAATCCTCCACCGTCCCAGCTATTACCATTTTTACTACGCCAACTAAATACAAATCCAGTTGTTACTAAGCCTGTGCCACTATTTGGTAGTGCTTTACTAACATTTACTATTTGGTATAGTTCTGTAGAACTATAACTAAAATTTATACTTCCATCAGGTCGTAAGTAAGGCTGTCCTGCGCTACAATTAGGGTCTCCACCCACCCAACAAGTAAGCTCTTGCACAAATTTAGCGTTTTGCCAAGTAGAAGTTACAGTTGTAGCAGTTTGAGTATTATTTACTAAATTACCAGTTGTATCAATGGTTTGAGCACTAGCAGTAAACGAAATTAGTGCTAGCAGCGCTAACCATTTCATCGCATCCAGCCCGACTGTTGACTAATAGTATTTGGTACTTCTGCTATGGTTTTATAATCATATTTTGGTACTTTATTAGGATTCTTTTCCCACAATTCACGAGCTTGTTCACCTATCTTACCTTCATAGGGACAGGGCGTTCCAGCTGCCATCATAGCCTCAAAAACTCTACGATCTTGACACATAGTAGCTACAGCAGCTACTTTCATGCCCATGTCATACAATGTTTTTGATAGTTTTAATCTTTCGCAATTTAAGTCTCTTTGTGTACCCCCAAAAGCCATGCCAAATATTTGAGTTTGACCTGCTGCACTAACACCTGTTGTACAAAGATCTGCACCGCCTCCACTCATCATAGCAGGAGCTATGGCAGTAGGTGGTGGTTGTACTACTTTTTGCGTTATAGTAGTTTCATTAATGTTGCGATTTGTCATATCGCCTGTTTGTACATTTTGATTTATGCTAGTACTAGTACTCTGATTTACATTTGTATTATTAGTGGTAGCATTTGTTTGGTTAATATTACGATTAGTCATATCACCAGTTTGTACATTATTAATAGTGCTATTACTGTTACTAGTATTGTTATTGTTATAAGTCATAGTACCTGTGTTAACATTGATATTTTCGCTTTTAGTATTATTATTAAGCGTTTGAGTACCACTATTAATATTATAGTTTGTATTTTGACTTTCGTTTTTATTTACGTTATTATTATTGTAAGTCATAGTGCCACTATTAACATTATTATTGTTATAAGTCATAGTACCACTATTAATATTTTCATTACGATTTGTACTAACTGTTGTATTATTGTTATTATAAGTAACACTACCACTCATATTATTGTTGTTGTTATAAGTGACACTACCACTCATATTATTGTTATTATTATAAGTGACACTACCACTCATACGATTATCGTTAATATTAGTAGCGGTACCGCTTTGTATGTTATTATTGGTATTTACATTTGTACTAGTGCTAAGATTATTATTTGTACTAGTACTATTAACAGTACTAGTACTAGTAGCTGTACTTGTACTAGTACTAGTATTATTTGTTGTTACAGTACTAGTGCTATTGCTAGTACTATTTGTGTCTACTAAGCTGCGACCACCATCATAATTACCTTGATCAATTAATGGTGGAGTTTGTGATAAGCTTGGCGCAACTAGGCCAAATATTGTTATTATAAAGGCTAATACTCTTTTCATATTAGTCTCCTTAGACTATTTAGTGGCCTAGTATATGTAAGCAATGCTCGTAATGTTTCTTCCTATCTTCTAGCCCAATAGTACCGCCATTGATACGTTTGGTTAGAGTTAAAATATCTTGTTTATCAGCCCACTGGTTTAAATTATTACTTTCCCAAAACCAGCAAGCACTTTGTGCAGCACCTTCAAAGGTTTCCATGTACTCACTAGCTTCTTCTGGACTTATTTGTAAACTAGCTGCAAACCAACTATAATTATCTCGTTCAGTTAC
>Ga0209358_10003541_pt1 | contig 11504 bp, 11 predicted proteins | sample LauGreFa1BDMLBSN_2_FD_187574 | JGI IMG/M metagenome (GOLD analysis project Ga0209358, IMG submission 187574) | Freshwater lake microbial communities from Lake Michigan, USA - Fa13.BD.MLB.SN (SPAdes) (version 2) | ecosystem: Environmental > Aquatic > Freshwater > Lake | place: Lake Michigan, USA...
ATTATTGGGCGAAGATAAACAAGCGTACATCCAAGAAATACAAGATGAATATGCTCGTATGCGTGATCATCACAGTAAAAAACGTGCGGATAAAGATGTTTTAAGTTATACCGATGCCTTAAAAAATAAATTCCCTGTAGATTGGCAAAATTTTAATGCAATACAACCTAAATTTACGGGTGTTAAGGTAATGGATAATTTGGATTTAGCGGACATTGTTCCTTTTATCGATTGGACTCCTTTTTTCCAAACTTGGGAGTTACATGGCAAGTTTCCTGCAATTTTAACCGATGAGGTAGTGGGTACCGAGGCAAAAAAATTATATGCGGATGCTTTACAAATGTTAGATAAAATTGTTACCGAAAAATGGTTAACGGCTAAGGCTGTTATTGGTTTATGGAAAGCCAATGCGGTGGACGATGATATCGAAATTTACGATGATAATGGTGAAGTAATTGGTAATTTCCACATGTTACGCCAGCAACAAAAAAAGGCAGAAGGTACTTTTAATATGAGTTTGGCCGATTTTGTTGCGCCTAAATCTACTGGAATTAACGATTATATGGGCGGTTTTGCAGTAACTGCTGGTTTGGGTATCGAACCTTATATCGATCAATTTGAAAAAGATCACGACGATTACAACAGTATTTTATTAAAGGCTTTAGCGGATAGATTTGCAGAAGCGGCAACGGAGTATATGCACTATAAAGTACGTACCGATTTTTGGGGATATGCTGCGGATGAAAATTTAAGTAACGAGGAATTAATTAAGGAAAAATACAAAGGTATTCGTCCGGCACCGGGTTATCCTGCTTGTCCAGACCATACCGAAAAACCAGAGTTATTTAGATTGTTAAATGCTACTGAAAACATTGGAATTTCCTTAACCGATAGTTTAGCTATGTATCCAGCTTCTAGTGTAAGTGGTTGGTATTTTGGGCATCCTCAATCCAAATATTTTGGTGTTGGACGAATAGAAAAAGATCAAGTAGAGAGTTATGCAAAACGCAAAAAACAATCGCTAGCCTACATCGAAAAATGGTTATCACCTAATTTAAATTATTAGTTTAATATTTAACCCCGATAAAAAGCTAAAACTTTTATGTATAAATAATTTTAAAAAATCAATCTATTAACCTATAAACTATAAGAAAATACTATTCTTTAACCAATTTATTGGTGTAAATTTTACCGTTATCTAGAAATACTTTTACGAAGTATAATCCTACATTTAAATCCGAAATGTCTATAGTAATTTCTTTGTTTGGGTTTGATACTGTTTTAACAATTTGCCCTTGTTGATTATAAAATTCTGTTTTAACAAGTACACTTTGAGAAATAATATGAACAAAATTATGAGCTGGATTAGGATAAAATTGAACTAAATTGTTAGATAAATTTTGATGATTTATTGCTGTTGTATTACAAACTAAATCATTTACATATTCCCAAATATCATCGTTTAATAAAAAAGGAACTAATGAATTTGCCGGTTCTTCACCCATACGTATCCAAATTAAATTCTGACTGGGAATTATATTCAAAAATTGCCCCCCTTTACCCATTGCAGAAATCATATCAGCTGGCGCATTAGGTGCAACAAATCCTGGGAATACAATTTGTGAAGAAGGAATCATATAACTTTGTTTTCCATTTAGCCACCATAAATATCCGTAAGATTTATTAATACTTTGTGAAGTATTTATCATTTGATTATAATAATCCATATCAGATAAAATTTGATTACCATTCCAATTCCCTTTGTTTAAAATTAGTAAGCCAAAACGTGCCATACTACGAGCGTTACTGTAAAAAATATTATTGAATCCAACTTTTACAAATGCGCCTGTAATTCCTGTTGAGTTTTTAAGTTTTTGTGTGGTATAATTATTTAAAGTTAAACCAGTTGCATTTTCAATTACACCATCCAAAAGCGTATAAGGAGCATTATGATATGCCCATCTATTGCCTGCATCGGCTTTATAAATTAAGCAATTTTTATCGGTACAAAATGGGTCGGCAACATTATCATCCAATCCGGATGTCATGTTTAACTGATTTAAAACCGTAATTTTATCCTCTTGTTCTGGCGTACAACTTGTCCAACCTTTCCCTAAATATTTTGATGATGTATCGTTAATAGATAAAAATCCTTCTTGCTGAGCCATACCAACCATAAAAGCTGTAATAGTTTTAGCTGCCGATGCCCATTGCCAAAGTGAGCTTTGTGTATGCGTTCCAAAATATTTTTCCAAAACAATTTTACCATCCTTTAATAAAATAAATGCTTTAGTATTGTTGGTATCTAAAAAAGCATATAAGCTATCAATTTTATCGCTACAATACCCTAAACTTTGTGGTGATAAAGTTTCCCAATTATTTCCAGTTGTTGGTGGAAAATAAAGTGTTTGAGCGTTTATGCTAAATGAAAAAATAGTAATAATTGAAAATAAAAATTTATACATAATGGTAAATAAATTTTACTTAAAATCCTCAATATTAATTGTTTGATTACAACAAAAAATTTCGGATTGATGATTATTGGAGGCTATAATTACTAAACGATTTTGTAAATGAGTTTGCAATAAATTTTGATACCACATTACCCCTTTTTCGTCTAAATTACTACAAGGTTCATCTAAAAATAAAATATCACTTTTTGCTAAAATCGCTAAGGCTAATTTTACTCGTTGCAACATTCCCGACGAATAATTTTTAAGAGGTTTGTTTACATGTTCGGTTAAATAACAAATATTTGCAAACTCATTTACATCTATACAATTTAATAACTTATTTGCGGTATAAAAATCAAACAATTCCGTTAAAGTTAAATTAGCATAAACATCCACATAAGGCGCACACCAACTTATTTTAGAGAACAAATCAGATGAAGCAATAGTTTGTTGATGAATATTGTAAGTAATTTGTCCTTTAGAAGGAGTGGAATAAGCAGATAAAAGTTTTAAAAATGTAGATTTTCCCGAACCATTTCCACCTGCAATATGATATACAAATTTATTAGAAAAATGAAGGGAAACAGATTTAAAAATCCATTCCCCTTCAAATTGTTTTCCTACTTTATTTAATTCGATTGCTACATTCACTTAGCTAATTTTTTAGCAATTATGCTTTTGGTTTCTTTTTGATAATTCCTCGGGTACTTTTACGAATAAATCCAAGAATTTCTTGTTTTTCTGGACAATCCTGAATATTTTCCTCGATATATTGAATAGCTTGAGAAGTGTTACGCTTACTCATAAAAATAATTCGATACATTTCCTCAATCAAAGCGATACTCTCTGGCGAAAAATTTCTTCTGCCTAATCCTATTTTATTAACCCCTCCATAAGCAACAGGATATCTTCCTGTGGTTACATAAGGTGGAACATCCTGAATAACAATTCCGCCACCAGAAACCATTACATGTTTACCAACTAATGAAAATTGATGTACCATTACACCACCACCTAAAATAGCATAATCCTCCACAATTACATGTCCGCCTAAAGTAGCATTATTAGCTAAAATACAATTATTTCCAACAATACAATCATGAGCGATATGAACATAGGCCATTAATAAAACATTATTACCCACTACCGTTTTTAATCTATCTACAGTACCTCTATTTACAGTAACGCATTCTCTAATGGTTGTATTATCACCAATTTCAACTGTAGTATATTCCCCTGCAAACTTTAAATCTTGCGGAATACCACCAATCACCGCGCCTGGAAAAATTTTACAATTTTTTCCTATTCGAGAGCCCGACATAATTACAGCATTAGGACCAATCCAAGTTCCTTCTCCTATAACAACATCGTCTTGTATGGTTGCAAAAGCTTCTACCTGAACACTAGGATGCAATTGTGCACCCGGATGAATATTTGCTAAAACCTGTGTCATTTACTTAACTTTTTCAATTTTTGCCATCATTTCTGCCTCTGCAACCAACTCGTTATTTACATAAGTTTTGCCCAACATATGAGCAATACCTCTGCGATACGGCGACGCAAAAGTTAACTCGAAAACCAAAGTATCACCTGGCACTACCATTTTTCTAAATTTCACGTTTTCCATTTTCATGAAATAAGTTAAATGTTTTTCGGGCTCTTCTAAATTTGATAAAACCAAAACTCCACCAACTTGCGCCATAGCTTCTACTTGTAAAACACCAGGAAAAATGGGTTGATCTGGAAAATGACCTCTAAATAAATCCTCATTTACAGATACATTTTTTACCCCTACAACACGCTCTGGAGACAATTCGATAATTCTATCTACAAACAAAAAAGGTGGTCGATGCGGTAATAATTTTTTAATTCCTTCCACATCCAAAACCGTTTTGGTAACGTCGAAATTTTTTTGATTTTCCATTTTAATTTGATATGCTTTTATTAATTTACCTAGTTCCACATTGGCTTTATGCCCAGGGCGTTTGGCTATAACTTTTCCTTTAATACTTTTTCCAACTAAGGTTAAATCGCCAACAATATCTAATAATTTATGTCGCGCAGGCTCATTGGGAAACTTTAATTCTATATTATTTAAAATTCCTTCGGATTTTACTTCCAAATCTGGTTTGTTAAACAATTTAGATAACTTACTTAAAGTTTCGGTATTTACTTTATTTTCAACCACAACAATTGCATTATCCACATCACCACCTTTAATTAAGTTTAAAGATAAAAGTTGCTCCAATTCATGTAAAAAACAAAAAGTTCTACACGATGCAATTTCGGTTTCAAAATTAGCTAAATTATCTAGTTCGGCAACTTGTTTTCCTAAAACTTTTGAGTTAAAATCAATAGTAGACGAAATACAAAATCCATCGTAGGGAACGATAGACAATTCTACTCCATTTGCTTCATCAATATATGTTATAGGTTCTTTAATAACTAAATATTCTTTAGCAACATTTAAATTTTTAATTCCAACTTTGTTAAACTCTAACAAAAAAGGCAATGCCGAACCATCTAAAATTGGAACCTCAGGACCATCAATTTCTATCAAACAATTATCAATTCCTTTTGCAGTTAATGCAGCTAAAAGATGCTCTATTGTAGTAATAGTAGCACCGTTTAAATTTAATGTTGTACTACGTTTAACCTCCGAAACAAAACGAACATCTGCAGGAATTATAGGTTTATTGGGTAAATCAACCCTACAAAATTTTATTCCAGTATTGGCATCCGATGGATGAATAGATAATTTAACCTTAGCACCAGTATGTAAACCTACTCCCGATAAAAAAACACTTGAGGCAACAGTTTTTTGTGTATCTTTCATATTCATTTTTCGATAAATAAAACCTATTTACTTTGGTTTATTTATCTCTTTCTCTAAATTTTTTACCCTTTTAGCAATATCAGGCAAATTTCTAAAAACTACATAACTCTTTTTAAAATCGTTTAATCCAAATGCTGGTGCGCCTAATAATATTTCCTCGTTAGATTCCACATTACTTAAAATACCAGCTTTTGCTCCAATTTTAACTCCATCAGCTATTGTTAAATGTCCGGCTATACCTACTTGTCCGCCAATCATACAATTTTTTCCAATTTTTGTAGACCCTGCAATTCCTGTTTGTGCAGCAATTACAGTATTTTCGCCAATTTCCACATTGTGTGCAACTTGTATTTGGTTATCTAATTTTACTCCTTTACGAATAATAGTAGACCCCATAGTTGCTCTATCAATGGTAGAATTTGCGCCAATTTCTACATAATCTTCAATTATTACATTTCCAATTTGTGGAACTTTTAAATAATTGCCAGATTGTGGTGCAAAACCAAAACCATCCGAGCCAATTACAACACCAGCATGAATTGTACAATGATTTCCAATTTTACTATCCGAATAGATATTTACATTTGAAAAAATCGTTGTATTATCTCCTATTTCCACATTATCTCCAACATTAACAAAGCTATGAATAAGAACGTTATTGCCAATTTTTACATTTTTGCCTAGCTTCACAAACGCATCAATATATACGGGGTTGCCTATGGTACAATTATTTTCTTGAATTAATGTGGAAGATATTCCTGTTTTAGTTGATTTTTGCTGCTCATACGCTTGCATTAATACAGCAAAACTTGCATAAGGATCATCCACTTTAATTAAAGTACATAAAATTTCTTTTTCTGGAAAAAAAGTTTTAGCAACTAAAACGATGGAACTTTTACAGGAATAAATATGTGCAATATATTTTGGGTTAGCTAAAAAAGATAACGCTCCTTCCCTACCCTCCTCTATTTTAGCAAAGGTATTTACAGTAGCATTTGGATTTCCAAGTACTTCGCCATTTAAAATTTCAGCAATATACGCCGCTGTAAACTCCATCACACTTAAATTAATAATTAATTAACAAAGATAGAATTAAAATGTTAGTTCATAAAAGGAAAACAAAGGATTTACTAACAAAAGATATTTAGAAAAGTTAAAACACTTATAAAATTTACTTTTTTACGATAAGCTAGCAAATAATAATGCAAACAAAGGGTGTTTTAACTGTTGCGGTTTTTGGATTAAATTTTAAAAACTCTATTCACTTAGTATTTGTAATACATCTTTATAAAATTCTTTTACCCAAAGTGCAAACATTTTTGCTGATGGATGCAAATTATCTTTTGCAACTAAATCGGGTTCATCCAATCCTTTTTGAGTAATAGGAGTTATATTGTAAAATTTGATTTTATATTTAGCGCAAATTTGTTTTTTATAAGTGTTGTACCAATCAATTTCAACAGAGGTTTTATCAGGATAATTTTGTCCGAATGGCGTGTACCAATAATCCGGTATAGATAGGGCAATTACATTATTACTGTTGTTACCTGCATATATAATGGCTTGCTCAATAATTTCAATCAATTGCGTTTTGTATAAAGTAGTATCCATTTTTCGGAATTGATTATTTACGCCAATTAATATGCTAACCAAATTAAAATTACTATCTAAATTAGAGCGGTAAATATTTTGCAATAAATCATCGGTACTCCATCCTGTTGTAGCAATTATTTTTAATTCGTCTAATTCAAAACCATCATTAAGTAATTTTGATGTTAATTGATTAGGGAAATTTTCATCGGATTTAACCCCTTGTCCAATTGTGTATGAATCTCCTAAGGCTAAGTATTTTAATTTAGGTTTAACAATTAATGAAGAATCATTGGAATTTATAGTTAATCTAAACGATCAAATTCTTTTTCTTTGTTACAATTAGTGAATAAAAATAATAAAATCAGTACGAAACTAAGTTTTGCAAAAAATATTACAATTTCTTTCATATTTAAAAGTAAAAATAAAAACATGCAAAAAGTAATTGCTATTTGTATTTTAAGTCTTTTTAAAGAATTTAGATTAATGAATTTAATGATTTTCTGTCGGAAATACCTTCTTTTTTATACTGGCTCACCGTATATCCCGTAACTTGTTTAAACTGATTGCTTAAATAATGTACACTGCTGTAGCCCATCATAAAAGATATTTCGCTTAATGAATGTTCATCGTAGGTGATAAGTTCTTTTATTTTTTCAATTTTGATTAAAATTATATATTTTTCGAGCGTACTGCCTGTTACAGTAGAAAAAACTTTACTTAAAGTTGCATAAGGTAATTCTAATTGTTCGCTTAAATAATCCGAGTTTCGTAACAAACTATTTGTATTTGCGCCATAAAAAATATGCGCAATTACAGCAGATTTTATTTTTTCTACCAATAACTTATTGTTGTCTTTAATTATTTTAAAGCCATTCCGCTCCAAAATGGTATTAATAATATCTAAATTAACAACTTGAGCATCGTAATAAAATTCGGCCTCACCAATTTTAACATCGATTACTTTTATAAAACCCGTTCGTTGTAACTCTTGTTTAACTAATTTAACGCAAGACTCACTTACCATATTTTTTATGGGAACTTTGGCATATGTTGTAATAAAATTTGAGCCTTGCATCATGTTAATTAAATAAATATTGATTTATTATCGTATTTAAAAATTACAATATTACTGTTTTTAACGAGTACTTTAATTGATTTTTGATGAAATTTTATACATATTATTTAAAATTATGTAACAAATTATAGATAAAGTAAAATTATCTTTGATATAAGTTGATTCTATAATTATTTATTTAAAAAATAAAACTATGAAAATTAAGAAAAACATCGCCTTATCTGATTCGGGATTTGTATTCGATCCATCATCAGGAGATTCTTTTTCTACCAACCCAATTGGTTTAGAAATTATCAAACTATGTAAAGAGGGAAAATCGATTGAAAACATCAAGAATGAATTATTATCTAAATACATGACGGATGAAACTACTCTTGAAAAAGATATCTATGATTTTTTTCAGATGTTAGTTAAACTTAATGTTGCCGAAGAAATTAAAGAGGAAAACTAACCTTTAAATTTATTTTAAAATGACTACAAATAAAAAACCAATTACGGTTGCTGTTACTGGACTTAATGCCATTGATAGCCCAGGTCCTGGGATTCCGGTTATTAGAGGATTGAGAGAAAGTGAGGAATTTGATGTTAGAATAATTGGTTTATCCTATGAGGCTTTAGAACCCGGACTTTACATGCACGATTTGGTAGATAAATCCTATCAAATTCCTTATCCTTCGAGCGGAATGGATAGTTTAATGACTCGTTTAGAGTATATTAATTCTATCGAACACTTAGATTTAATAATTCCAAATTTCGATGCCGAATTATTTAATTTTATAAAGTTAAGCGAGCGATTGGAAAAAGAAATGGGCATTAAAACTTTTATGCCTACAATTGAACAATTTGAGGAACGACATAAAGCTAACTTAAACGATTTTGGCGATAAACATGGAATTAAAGTTCCTAAAAGTAAAATCATTTTTAGCAGTGCCGAAATTTTTTCGTTAAAAGAGGAGTTTAGTTATCCTTTAGTGGTTAAAGGTAAATTTTATGATGCTTCTATTGCTTATTCGCCCGAGCAAGCGGTAACTCAGTTTAATAAAATTAGCGCCAAATGGGGTTTGCCTATTATTATACAGGAATTTGTTCACGGACAAGAAGTTAATGTAACGGCATTAGGCGATGGAAAAGGCACTTTAATTGGTGCAGTTGCTATGCGTAAAACTTATATTACAGATAAAGGAAAAGCTTGGGCGGGCATATCTATTAAAGATGATAATTTAATGGATATGACTAAAAGAGTGGTAGAATCTAGCCATTGGAAAGGTGGATTGGAATTGGAAATCATTAAAACTTCTAACAACGATTACTACTTACTAGAAATTAATCCTAGATTTCCTGCTTGGGTTTATTTGGCTGTTGGTTGCGGACAAAATCATCCTGAAGCTTTAATGAAAATGGCAGCTGGAGAAACGGTTGAACCTTTTGGCGATTACGACAGTGGAAAAATGTTTGTTAGATATTCGTATGATATGATTGTTGGTTTAGAGGAATTTGAGAAAATATCTACCTCTGGTGAGCTATAAAAAAATGAATTATACATTAACTTTTAAAATTTTAAAACAATGAATAAATTGCAATATGAACGTCCGGTGATTACAAGGTTAAATACCGGAGTAACTAATAAATTTGGCACCAAAACAGAGTATGCTCCTGTAACGCATATTGATGGAAACGCTGTTAAAGATTTAATTTCAAATCATGGCTCTCCACTTTTTGTAATCTCCGAAAAAACTATCCGAGAAACTTACCGTGCGGCAAAAAGAGCCTTTACAACTCGTTATCCTAAAGTACAATTTGCTTGGTCGTATAAAACAAATTATATAAATGCTGTATGTAATGTTTTTCATCAAGAGGGTTCGTGGGGCGAAGTAGTTTCGGGTTTTGAATATAAAAAAGCACTTCAAAACAATGTACCAGGAACTAAAATTATTTTTAATGGTCCAGATAAAACTGTTGAGGATTTAACTTCTGCAATTCAAAATGATTCGTTAATTCATATCGATCATTTAGATGAATTGTATTTAATTAAAGAGTTGGCTATAGAGTTGAAAAAAAGACCAAGAGTGGCTATTAGAGTAAATATGGATACTGGCGTTTATCCTATTTGGGATCGTTTTGGATTTAATTATGAAAACGGACAAGCTTGGGATGCTATTAATAAAATCATGTTAAATGATGCGATGGATTTAGTAGGTTTACATACCCATATTGGTACATTTATGTTAAGCCCTAATGCTTATGGTGTAGCTGCTTCAAAATTATCCGAATTGGCGTTGGCAATTAAAACAAAATTTAAAAAACAAATTCAATACCTAGATTTAGGTGGAGGATTTGCATCTAAAAATACATTAAAAGGAAGTTATTTACAAGGTGCCGATTCTGTTCCTACTTTTGATCAATATGCCGAAGCTATTTCTACAGCCATTTTAAATGCTGGTTTTGTTGAAAATGAATTGCCCTTGTTAATTTTAGAGTCGGGTAGGTCTTTAATTGATTCTGCTGGATATTTATTGGGTTCGGTAATCTCCAATAAAAGATTATCCGATGGACGAAGAGCTACAATCATGGATTTTGGTGTAAATGTGTTATTTACATCTTTTTGGTACGACCATAAAATTTCACCTGCACAAGATTTTTCTCAATACACTGAAGATGCAGTATTGTATGGTCCTTTGTGTATGAATATTGATGTAATTAGAGAAAATATTACTCTGCCTCCTTTAAAAAGAGACGACCATGTTGTGGTTCACTCTGTAGGCGCATACAACATGACGCAATGGATGCAATTTATTGCATTACGTCCTGCTGTTGTAATGATTGATATGGATGAAAAGGCTCATGTGATTAGAAAAAGAGAAACTTTGGGAAGTATAGAATCTGAGGAGGTTTTACCAGAGTATTTAAAAGCATTTAAATTATAATTAATTTCAATCCCATACTTAGAATGGTAAAAATTAAAATAAAATTTTATTGGGAAGCACTTATCAATAGCTATGGCCAAATCTTTTTTTCAAATCATAAATGGTTTGGCTATTTGCTATTGTTAGCTTCTTTAATAAATCCTTATGTAGGTTTAGCAGGAGTTATAGCGGGTTTATCCGCTATATTTACTGCGGATATTATTGGATTTAATAAGGATGCTATCCATAGTGGATTGTACTCGTTTAATGCAATTATGGTTGGGTTTATCATCGGACTATTTTATAAATTAAATTTACCTTCTGTTGGAATACTTATTTTAATTTCAATCTTAACAACATTTATTTCGGTTTGGTTGGCTAGTTTTTTTGCAGCCTATGCCGTTCCTATTTTAAGTATTCCATTTATTTTAGGTGTGTGGACTGTTTTGCTTGGTACAAATGATTTTAAATCGGTAGAGTTAAGTGAACGTGGAATATATGCACTTAACGAATTATATGCCTTTTGGGGGGAAGATTTAGGGCAATTAATTTATACGATAAGCGAGTATAAATTACCACTGTTAGTGGATGTATATTTAAAATCCTTAGGTGCAATATTTTTGCAATATAATTTATTAGTTGGC
>Ga0209358_10003556_pt1 | contig 11473 bp, 7 predicted proteins | sample LauGreFa1BDMLBSN_2_FD_187574 | JGI IMG/M metagenome (GOLD analysis project Ga0209358, IMG submission 187574) | Freshwater lake microbial communities from Lake Michigan, USA - Fa13.BD.MLB.SN (SPAdes) (version 2) | ecosystem: Environmental > Aquatic > Freshwater > Lake | place: Lake Michigan, USA...
ATAGACACTCTATGTGAAGCATTAAGCGATAATAAAGATAGTTTAATGGTGATTATAGCAGGTTATGAAAAGGAATTAAACGAGTGTTTTTTTAGTTATAACGAAGGTCTTGATTCACGTTTTATATGGCGATTTAAGGTAGACGACTATGTAGCACAGGATTTAAGAGATATATTTGTAAAAAAAGCGCAAGATTTTGGGTGGTTAGTAGAAGAAGAGTTGAAAGTAGAATGGTTTGAAAAGAATATGAAATATTTTAAGTACTATGGTAGGGATATGGAGACGCTTTTTACGAAAACAAAAATAGCGCATGGTAAACGTGTTTTTTGTAAACCAGATGAAATGAAAAAAAAAATAATAATGAAAGATTTAGAAAATGGGTTTGAGCTATTTATTAAAAATGAAGAAGTTAAAAAACGTGTAAATGATACTGATTTAAAAGTTCTTCAAAATATGTATTTGTAATTATTATTAGTTGTGGTATTATTGTTAACTATGTTATTATTGTATTATATTCGGTTTTATTCATAATAATATTTTATTTTTAAAATTATATTATGACTGACCCTACTAAAAAAAGTATAGTAATAAGTAAATCATTTTTATCTGGGGGTGATAATTCTGGTTCGTCAAATTTACAAAGTAAAAAATCTAAAAAAAACACACGTGTATTATCTGAAGAAATAATCAAGCCTAATAAGTTGAAAAAAATGTTACTAGATAAAATAAATGCAAAAAGAAAAGCAGACCAAACATCTTCGTTAGACTTAGTTACTAATAAAAAAATAGATACTTTAGATATATCAAAAGAAACAAAACTATTTAGTAGTGAATTTAAAAAGTCTCTTGATTTTTTGGATAGTTATATTGGGCAAAAAAGAAATGATAAATCTAAACCCAAGACTTTAAAAAAACAACTCCCTATTACTAGTTTAAATAATGATATTTTAAAATCTATACATAATACTAACAACAACAACAACAACAACAACAACATCAACAACAACAACAACTATGTTACTAATACCCATACACCATCTTTATATCCCTCAAATATTACTAACCAGTCTATACAGACACAAACATATACTTCACAATCTATTAACCCCGCACAAGTAATGCAAACTACTGTACCTATTTATAATCAACCCCGTCCTCCTCCTTTTTTTCAAAAAATACAACTACAAATACCTAGTAAACCTGTACAAAATGTACCCCAAGGTGTAGTACCAAATACGGTACCAAAGATAAGTCTTGCTATAGGAAAACCAGTTAACGACTCGTTAGTATATACGGAGTTGCCTCCAGAGTTGCAAAATTTTAAGCCCCCAGTATGTAATATTTATTCACCATCTATTTCACCTGTACATGCATCAACAGATGCGCTTCCTCCTCTTGATCCATATACAAATTTTGTAGTTGATAAACCTAGAGACGTTACAGATTCGAGAGAAATGGCGAAATTCGAAAATGATAATTCAGAACTGATAGATGCTGATATATATACAGGTACAATTGATGATTTAGAAATAAGTAAAACGTCATTACTCCCATCTTCTACGACATTTTCTCCCGTAAAACTATCTGATGATGCTCCTTATGGTTGTTTAAAAAATGGGAACAAACCTACATTTCGAGCTTACAATAAAACTATTAAAAATAATATCAGGTTTTCAGATAATGAAAATAGTTCGAGTAATACCGATAACTGTTCTAATAGACAAGCGAAGCTAAAACAGTTACAGAATAAACATAATAAAAAAATACATTCAAAACCGAACGATAATAAAAAACTAAAGTATGAAAATAATGATAACGATAATGATAATGATAAAGATGATCATAGCGTTGATAGTGATGAAAATAGTAAAAAACATAATTTAAGAAAAACAAAAATAAAAAGACATCTTCGTAAAACAATAACAAAAAAATTTAAACTAGGTAAACAATCTGGTAACTTTGTTGGTGTTTTAATAAAAAATAATGATACGCGTAAAAATATTCAAAAGGAGCATGGGTTACTTAAAACAAAACAACTTGCTGATGTAAAAAAATATTTAGTTGAAAAGAATCTTATTAAAATAGGAAGTACCGCACCATCGGGCATAATACGTAACATATATGAAGCATCTATGTTGACAGGAGAAGTAGAAAATATTGGTAAGGGTGTAGGACTTCATAACTTTTTAGAAGACAAGGGTAAATGGTAGATAATAAGTAATACTATAGTTTTACTAATTATCTTAGCTATACTAATAAATAGGTATATTTGCTAATAACTTACCCGTTTCTACTCCTTTGTAGCTATTACCGTACTTGTTCAGTGGCGGCGAAACAATACCGATTCCCATAACTCCTGGTATAACAATCATAATAATACCACCAACACCACTTTTAGCAGGAAAGTACGTTTTTTCGAACCAGATAGGTGTTTCATTATATAACCCGTGGTCATACATATGTTCTATAATGTAGTCCGTTTTTTCTTTGTTTATTAAACTTTTATGTGTTATCGGATTTATACCATTGTTTGCTATTGTTGCCGCCATTATAGATACGTCTTTGCTAGTGACCATGACAGAGCATTGTTTTGTATATGTTTTTAGTATAGTTTCTGGGTCACCATAAAAACGATTAAATGAAACAAGTTTACTTATAAGTTTTTTATTATGTTCACTTGTTTTATATTCCGATAAATAAAGGTGCTCGTTTACTTTAAGTTTTCTTGCAGCAAAATTTTCCATATTTTCTAAAATAATTTTATTTATTTCCGATTCATTATTATCATTTGATTTTGTCTCATCATATAGCAAACTTGTTGTGGCCATTGCCCCAGCATTGACAAATGAGTTAACAGTATGATTATCTAACTGTACAACATCTTTCATAGAGTTAAATTCATGTACTTCTTTTTTTCTTCCTATACGATGAATAAGGGTTTTAATACCATGTATATTTAATGCTAAAGCAAGTGTAAAAACTTTTGAAACAGACTCTATACCCACTGCATGATCATAATCTCCAAAATTTATTATCTCACCTTTTACATTACATACCGATATGGCGTATATATTCGGATTAGCCCTTTTTAGGTCTGGAATATAGTCAGCATTTTTACCTTTTTCTTTCATTTGTTTAACTTTATTATATATCTTTTCAACATCTTCGCGACGAAAGGACATTATGTTTACACTATAATATACTGATACAAAATACTATTCATATTTTGTAAAATAATCAATTTCGAATTATTAATTTGAATTTACACAAATCTCACGCATCTGTAATGCCTCATGGTTATAGCATTCCTACCTGCTACCTCCTACCGACGATGACTCCGACTTGATACCACCTCTTAAAAACGTATGTTGGTATAGATGCGTGAGATTTGTGTAAATTCAAATTAATAATTCGAAATTGATTATTTTAACTATTATTCTAAAACTTTCAAACTTTTGTTTATAAACAAGTAAAATAATAAATAAGGATAAACAACAACAAAAAAAATATGTAAAATATTTTACTATCATAATAAAAATAAGTCAGTGTACACCTCATATTTTACATGCGATATATAATATATCAAACGTAGTTAAAGACTTCTAAGATACAATATATATTAACAAATCTACTGTTCTAAAGAGGAACATAACTAGTTATTATATATAACAAAAAATAATGTCTCTCATAGCAACATATTTAAATTTAACAAAAGAGTATTCTGAAAAGTATGGGGAGAAAACCGTAGTTTTAATGATGGTCGGTTCTTTTTATGAAATTTATGGTGAAAAAACTAATAATAGTGATGGTTCGTTTTATATTACGGGCAGTAAAATAGACGAAGTGTCTAAATTGTGTGACCTGTCTGTTGCACAAAAAACAGGACAATATGTTATGGCGGGATTCACATATACGAAAATAGATAAGTATTTAAAAAAACTACAAGATGCGGGATACACGTCTGTAGTAATAACACAAGACCCGAATAACCCTAGCAATCGAAATGTAGAGGGAATATATTCTCCAGGTACTTTTTTTAATCCTGAAGCGGTAGAAATATCAAACAATTCTATGTGTATATGGATTGAACATGTGTCGTACATGAAAAATAAATCGACTGTTGTAGGTATAGCAAATGTAGATATATATACGGGACGTGTTACTATTTTTGAATATAAAACGGAAGATAAACATAATCCTACTACATATGATGAACTTGAACGATATATTTCTACATATAAGCCTAGTGAAATTATTATGATTACTAATTTCACCGAAAAAATATTAGACGATATTATAAATTACACAGGAATTTTGTGTAAAAATATACACAAAGTTATATTATCAGTTGAAGATACTGAAAGTCAACAAGTATCAAAAAAAATGTCAACCTCATCAAGTTACTTAATAAGCAATGCTATAAAATGTGAAAAACAAACATACCAAAATGAAATACTAAATAAATTTTATAAATACAATATTGTTACATCATTCATAGAGTTTACGTCAACGTATGAATACGCTACTCAATCATTTATATTTTTATTAAATTTTTTATATGAACATAACCCGAATCTCGTAAATAAAATACGGGAACCAACCTTCGACAATAAAAGCGACCGCGTTATTTTGGCGAATCATTCTTTAAAACAGTTAAATATTATCGAAGATGATAGTTATACGGGTAAGTATTCGTCTGTCGCAAAGTTTCTAAATAACTGTATTACACCCATGGGTTCTAGAAAATTTAAGTATAAAATTCTTAACCCTATTTTTGACAGCGAAAAGTTAAATAAAGAATATGATATTACCGAATATATCATAAGCAAAAGAGGTGATAGTCTTATTACGGAATGGAGAAGTAATATGGGGGAACTAAAAGACATCGAAAAGCTTCACAGACAAATTGTACATAACAAAGTTACACCTAGAAACTTATACCACTTATACAATAATTTGACTACTATTTGTTCTATGTATGAAAAAATGAAAAGCGATACTACGATAATGACATATATACTTTCAGAACTTGAAAACAAAAAAGAAAGCTACGACTTAAAGGGAAAATCAATACCAGATATTTGTGAACTGTGTAAAAAACTAAAGGCATATATCGAGCAGCACCTTGTATTAGAAAAATGTTTTAATATTGATAACTTAAACTATGAAGAAAATTTCATTCGCCCATCTATTAGTGAAACCTTAGACAATATTGTATATGACTATGAAAATTCATATATAGAGTTGAAAAGTATTCAGAATTATTTCTGCGAACTAATAGCATCGTGTGAAAAAGCATCTAAAACAGAAAAAAAATATGAATATGTTAAAATACACGACACTGAAAAAATGGGATATAGTTTACAAACTACAAAACGCAGAGCAAAATTACTTGAAGAACAGTTAAAAAAACAAGTAAAGTCGAACGGTAACACCATAAAAACAGATATGCAAATAGAATATCAGTCATATAAAAAAATGAAAAGCATCTTAATGGTTGAATTATCTGGGATAACATACCCTCTTGCTTCAGGAAGTAACTCTTCTATTCACTCAGCTCAAGTTGATAAGATATGTAACACGATTATAAAGTCTAAACAAAAAATGAAACTAGAAATAGAAAAAATTTTTATGGGAATGGTTAAAAATATACAAAACATTTTTGAAACAGATATTCAGATTATAGTTGATATGGTAACTATGATTGACGTATTACAAAACCAAGTATATATTGCAGTAAAAAATAAATACTGTAAACCTGTTACAAAAAAACAAACCCAACCCGACAATATATGCGACTCATTTGTAAAAGCTTGCGATTTGCGCCACTGTCTTATCGAACACCTGAACACGAATGAATTATATGTTGCGAATGACATCGAACTAGGTAATAACACATCACAAAATGGAATATTATTATATGGTACGAACGCTGTAGGTAAGACGAGTTTAATAAGAGCTCTTGGAATAGCAGTTATAATGGCTCAGGCGGGATTATATGTACCATGTTCATCATTTGAATATATACCATATAAAAGCATATTTACAAGAATTTTAGGGAATGATAATTTATTTAAGGGGCTTTCGACATTTATGGTTGAAATGTCTGAATTGCGCGTTATTTTAAAGTCTGCAAATAATTTTGGACTTATTTTAGGAGACGAATTATGTTCGGGAACAGAAATGGACTCAGCGATAAGTATTTTTGTAGCTGGTCTGAAAAAATTACATGATGCAAAATGCTCATTTATATTTGCAACACATATGCATGAAATTAATAAATACGAAGAAGTAGAAGAAATGGAAAGATTATCGATGAAACATTTAGAAGTTACGTATAATAAAGAAAAGGATATTTTAGTATATGATAGAAAGTTAAAAGATGGACCTGGATTTAGTATGTATGGATTGGAGGTATGTAGGTCTCTTCACTTACCGGAAGACTTTTTAAAGTACGCTAATGAAATAAGACTGAAGTATAGAAATAGTGAACAAAGTATCCTTTCTACAAAAACAAGCAAATATAACGCAAAAAAAATAAGAAATATATGTGAAATGTGTAAAAGTGAAATGGGAACAGAAATACATCATCTTCAACATCAAAAAAATGCAGATCATCATAACTTTATAGGACACTTTCACAAAAATCATGTAGCAAACTTAGTATCTATTTGCGAAAAATGTCATGATATGGTTCATTCTAATGGAGAACAACATCGCAAAGTAATGACGTCTTGTGGTCCCATAATAATTAAAATGTAAAATGTAAAATTAAAAGATTAAATATATATAAATGAATATATATGAAGTATTTTATATATATAATTACTATAATTATATATATAATTACTATAGTAACACAATAATATAAATGAGTAGTCCAGCAAAGATGCAAACAGTTGCTGAAGCGACAAGTTCAATTAAAGGCGTTTTTCAATCTACATTTAGCAGTTTAGCAAATTCTTTAAACTTACCACAGTTAAGAGATTCGTTTTTTCAAAATATTATTTACATTTTAATTGTTATTATTATTTTAGTAGGTATACTGGTTTATATTCAAATGGTCGGAGTAAATAACGTAAACCCGTTGAACCTCCCACCATCAAAAGAAGTAAAAAAAATAGAAATACAAAAAGTAGTAGAAGGGTTTGATATGGAACAAAATGAAGGACTAGAAAATTATTCTACAAATGTAGAGGTAGCAGAAATAGTCGGAGGTAACGAAGGAAACTTATATGATAACAACTACGATAATATATACGAGGGACAGTATGATAACCTTTATAGTAATAACGAGACAATATTAGAAAACTTAGCTGAGTTATCTAGTGAAACACATAAAAAAAATAAGAGAAATAACTACTAAAAGTTTATAGAAAATATAGGTTCATATTATATATATATTTTAATTAATTTACTAATATAATAAATAAGACATAAAATTGATTTATAAAAATCTATATAATAAGTATATAAAACAATCTAGATAATCAAGACATTCAACCAAGATGATTATTCCTATAAAGTGCTTCACATGTGGAAAAGTGATAGGTGACAAGTACCGCCACTATTTGTCTGAAGTAAAGAAAAAGAAGATTGATAAAGATATGAAAAATGACAAAGTTATATATTTAACGCAAGAATTTGCGGACAAAACACCTGAGGGAGAAGTTTTAGACAGTTTGGGGTTTAATAAAATGTGTTGCCGAAGACACTTTCTTACTCATGTTGACATAGAGTAGTTAAGTTATAGAATTTAAATATAAAGCGTCGCTTATTAAATATTAAGTAAAAGTGAATATGCGTATTTTTATATAATATATAATTTTTATTGATACATAATAATATATTATCGTATTATTATATAATATAATAATATAAAATGGGTTCTTATTCGCATAAAAAATATAAAAAGTCAAAACACAGTAAAAAAAATAAAAACCATATGAGAAAAAGGACTCGTAAAATGGGTGGCGGAGGAATGGGTGTTGTAGTACAGAGCGGTTCAGCCGATAGGTATACCAATCCAGTAAGCATGTCTGGTATTGATGGTTGTCGATCAGATGCTACAACGGGTGGTGGTGCGTATTATTTAAATACCCCGCTTGCTGTAGGAGGAGTACAAAGAGGTGGAGGACAAGTATGTACGCAATCACCATATCAGTTTTCGCAAACAGGTGGAGGTAAAAGAGGAAGAAAAAATGGTAGACAGACTAAACATAAAAAAGGCTCTAGGCGCATGAGAGGAGGTAATGGAAGTTTCTGGGATTTTGCAAAACCTTGGAACCCAGGTAATCCAGGACAAGGTGGTAACATATTATCGCTTTCTCCAAGAGGAATTTCACCATCTGGTATAGGTTCTCCTGTTTCAACAGCAGGAAATTCGCCAATACCACCAATTCAACCATGGCCAGCACAGAAGTTGATATTACCCCACGATTATATGAAAGGCGGCTTGCAATCTGGTGGTGGTAAAAAATTAAAGAAAGGTAAAAAAAGAGGACTAAGAGGTGGTAATATTATAGACGACGTACAAGCGTTTGGTCGGGATATTGTTTATAGAATGGGTTCAGCTGTAAATAGTCTTAGTGCATATGATAATAAATTATATAACGTTAACCCGAGCCCTGCTATTCAATTTACTAGAGGTTTAGGAAATGTAACTACAGGAGCTTCTTCATATAATTCATTAGATTTAAAGAAAATATACGATAACTCATATAGTCAAGCATCATTAAAATAAAAGTGGAAATATGAATAAATATGAATAAATATGAATAAATATGAATAAAATATTTGTAATAGAATACTATTATTATATTTTTATAATAATAGTAAAAAATAACATAACATAATATATAATATATAGTATTAGTATTTATGAATTATATTAATAATGTGTGTACTCCGGCAAAACTTTACTTTATTATTAGTTTGATATTATTAGCTATATCGTTATATTATGATGTAACAAGAAACGATAAAGATAAAATATGTTTAGGAAAATTAAGCTGTAAACTAGAAAGTAAGCCCATATTCTACGTATTAAATATATTATTTATTTTACTATGGGCATTTATTCTTAACTTATTATGTAGTTTTGGATGGTCTAAACTTTCTTGGTTCTTATTTTTATTTCCATATATAATTTTAGGTATTCTTTTTTTAACAGTTGCTGGACTTGTAATAGTTGTAGCAAGAAGTAATAAAAAATAAATACTGAATTGATATTACACGTAAAGGGAAATTGTAAATATACTATTATATTCAAATTTTATAGCAAAATATGAATATAAATGTAAAAAGTATAAAAAATACTAATGATATAATATAATAATATAATAATATAATCTAAGTAAATGAATTCCGAGTTAGCATGGCAGATAATAGATAAATATTTTAACGATAATCCAAATATTTTAGTTCAACATCATTTAGAATCTTACAACGACTTTATGACAACGGGTATTAAAAGAATACTCAAAGAAAAAAATCCAATTGTTTTGCAAAAAGAAGAAGATGTTTCAAAAAATATTTTTAAATTAAGGTGTGAATTATTTATCGGAGGTAAAAGTGGAAATAGAATATATTATGGTAAACCGGTTATTTATGATGATGAGAATAATGGTTTAGTTAAAAGATCACACTTTATGTATCCAAATGAGGCAAGACTTAGAAATATGACATATGGAACTACGATTCACTATGATATAGAAGTAGATTTTATAATGCGAGACTCTGAAGATAATATAAAAGTAGAAACTGCGGTACTAGAAAAAATATTTCTAGGTAGGTTTCCTATCATGCTTCAGTCAGAGTTATGTATTTTAAATGGACTCAATTCATCAGTAAGATTTAACATGGGCGAATGTCGCAATGACTATGGAGGATATTTTATTATTGACGGAAAAGAGAAATTCATTATATCACAAGAAAAATTTGCAGATAATATGCTGTACATAAGGGAGTACGACGATGAAAGTGAACTATATAGTCACTCGGCTGATATACGTACGGTTTCGGAAGATGCGTCAAAACCAGAGCGTACCATGTCTGTACGCGTTGTTGCGCCTGGTGCTCGATGTTCTAATGGGCAGCTTGTAGTTCTTATTCCAAATGTTCGTAAACCTATACCCCTTTTTATCGTAATGAGAGCGCTCGGCGTTTTATCCGATAAAGATATCGTCGAATACTGCTTATTAGACTTGGATAAAAATGCAAACATGATAGACTTATTTATTCCATCAATTCATGATGCAAATAGAATATTTACGCAAGAATTAGCACTTAAATTTATATCCACATTTACGAAGTCAAAAACAGTTTCACACGTTCACGATATTTTAATGAACTATTTTTTACCTCAGTTGGGAGAGTTAAACTACATTAATAAAGCATATTACTTGGGGTATATTGTTTATAAATTATTACTAGTAAACACAAAAGTCGAAAAACCAACTGACCGCGACAATTTTAAATTTAAACGCGTTGATTCACCGGGACGTCTTTTATATGACTTATTTAAAGAATACTACTCATTACAACAAGCAAATATTCGCCTTGCTATTGACCGAGAATACTATGGTAACTCGTCTAGATATAATACTGTGGGAACATTTCCTTCACTTGTTTTGTTAAATAAAAATGAGATATTTCAAGATCGTGTTGTAGAGTCTGGTTTTAAAAAGGCATTTAAAGGAAACTGGGGTTCTGTAGAACACACAAAGAAAATAGGTGTAGTTCAGGATGCAAATCGCCTTTCATATAATTCATTTATTTCAGGATTTCGTAAAATAAATTTGCCGATGGACTCTTCATCAAAGTCTATTAAACCGCGTTTATTGCATAGTTCTCAGTGGGGTATTATCGATCCTGTAGACACGCCAGATGGTGCAAACTGTGGTTTACATAAAAATATGACATTAATGTGTCATATTACTACAGGATTTTCTGCACAACCTATAATAAAATGGATGCGAGATATAATAGGTATGAAATTATTAGAAGAATGTCCTAGAAAATATCTGTTTAGTGCTACTAAGGTATTTATAAATGGTGCATGGGTGGGTGTTTTATCGAACCCCGAACAAGTAAATATACAAATAAAAACATATAGAAGATTTGGTTTGATTTCACCTTTTATAAGCTCTCACTGGGAAATACAGAATAATGAAATGTATATTTTTACGGATGGTGGTAGGCTATGTCGTCCATTATTATACTATGATACTATTGATATGAAGTATGCTTTTGAAAGAGAAGATATACTATCAGCGCTAAAGTCGGATCAATTCAGTTGGAAAAGCTTGGTTATAGGTATGAATAAAAAAATAGTGGTCGATTATAAACTAGATTCTCCTATTATATATACACCTCAAATGTTATATGGTGTAGAAACAATAGTGGATATTAAAAGTAGTAAAGTTCCTTCTATTATAGAATACGTAGATACGGCGGAAGAAGATTCGTTATT
>Ga0209358_10003557_pt1 | contig 11470 bp, 14 predicted proteins | sample LauGreFa1BDMLBSN_2_FD_187574 | JGI IMG/M metagenome (GOLD analysis project Ga0209358, IMG submission 187574) | Freshwater lake microbial communities from Lake Michigan, USA - Fa13.BD.MLB.SN (SPAdes) (version 2) | ecosystem: Environmental > Aquatic > Freshwater > Lake | place: Lake Michigan, USA...
TTTATGGCGGTGTATTTGGAAGGCAAAGATGACTCAAAAGAAGGCGATGACAAAGAGAGCTTCCTGCCGCCTCTCAAAGAAGGCGACAGCGTTATTTTAAACGATGTGATTATTGCTCAACATTTTACCGAGCCACCACCACGCTATGGTGAAGCGAGCCTTGTTAAATCACTTGAAGAACATGGTATTGGACGCCCATCAACGTATGCATCCATTATTTCAACGTTGCAAAATCGTGAATATGTCACGCTTGAAACCAAGCGTTTTTATCCTACAGATGTCGGTCGAATAGTGAATAAATTTTTAACTGACCATTTCACTAAATATGTCGACTACAGCTTTACGGCGAATTTAGAAGATGATCTGGACGCTGTTGCACGCGGCGAAAAAGAGTGGATTCCACTCATGCGCAGTTTCTGGGAGCCATTTGGTGAATTGGTACACGAGAAAGAAAGTTCCGTTCAGCGCAAAGACGTCACGCAAGAAGCCATTGATGAAGCTTGCCCTTTATGTGGCAAGGGACTTTCCATTCGTCTTGGGCGCAATGGCCGTTTTATTGGTTGTACCGATTATCCAACGTGCACCTATACACGTAATTTATCCGATTCTCCGCAAGCAGAACCGGAAACCGTTGAAGATCGCGCGTGCCCTGAATGCCAGTCAAAACTGGTTTACAAAAATAGCCGTTATGGTAAGTTCATTGGGTGTAGCGCCTATCCAACCTGCCGCTACATTGAGCCACTTGAAAAACCTCAAGACACCGGTGTCTCTTGTCCAAAATGCCAAAAGGGACAAATTTTTAAACGCAAATCACGTAATGGAAAATTGTTTTATTCGTGTGAAAATTATCCAAGTTGTGACTATGCACTATGGAATGCACCGCTAAATGAACCTTGCCCCTCTTGCCATTGGCCAGTACTCACACAAAAAGAAAGTAAACGTCGTGGTGTTGAGAAAGTATGTCCACAAAAAGAATGCAACTACGCTGTTGCCATGGAAGTTGATGAAGCGGAGTAGTTAGACTAAACATCATCACAGCAGATAAACTGCTGTGATTTGTTTGACTTGATGGGTATGTTTTTTTGATTAACCAGCTGATTTGAGCTTATTGATAATTTGTGCAACTAAATTATCTGGTTTAAATGGTTTGACGATATACGAGGTAATGCCCACTGAAATGGCTTCTTTTACTTTTTCGCCTTCAGAAGATGATGTCAACATAATCCAAGGAGGCAGAGCCAATTTTCGGTCATTCTTAACCGCTTGGAATAACTCAATGCCGCTCATGCCAGGCATATTCCAATCACAAATAACAATGTTAACTTTAATTTGTGCCATTTTAGCCAATGCTTCACGACCTCCGGGTACGTCAAACACATTGGTAAAACCGGCTTCACGCAAAATAGCCTTTGTTAATGTGCGCATTGAAGCAGCATCATCAACAATAAGAATCTTTTTTTGCAATAGTTCTGGTGATATATCCATTTTATTTTCCTAAGACTTACTTTTAATTCAATTAAATTCATTAGCGGCGTGCTCTTGCTTTGATAACTATTTTACAATATCAAAAACAAACCGACAAACGTATTATAACAATAACGAAAAAAAGCGATTTTTTGCGCATCAATCCCTATTTCACTTGCCACATCAACTTACTAAACATTCATGCTACGAATTACTGAAATTAAGCTTCCACTTAACCACACACCATCCGATTTAGAGTCAACGATTCTTTATCGGCTAAACATCACTTTAGATAAATTTATTCGCTTCCAAATTTTTCGTCAAGGGCACGACGCACGTAAGCGCGATACGATTTTCATGGTCTACACCGTTGATGTTGAAGTTAAAAATGAAGCTGACATTCTTGCAAGTCTTGTCGATGATCCGCGTATTAGCGTAACGCCTAATACGCAATATCAATTAGTGACCCATTCAAAAGGGATAGAAAAAACACGTCCTATCGTCATTGGTGCAGGGCCTTGTGGCTTACTTGCTACGCTCATTCTCGCTCAAATGGGGTTTAACCCCATTATGCTTGAGCGCGGCAAATCCGTTCGTGAACGCACAAAAGACACGTTTGCACTCTGGCGAAAACGTGTCTTCAATGCCGAATCTAATGTTCAATTTGGCGAAGGTGGCGCGGGAACGTTCTCAGATGGCAAGCTCTACACACAAATCAAAGACCCCAATCATTACGGTCGTAAAGTGCTTGAAGAATTCGTCAAAGCCGGCGCCCCACCTGAAATTCTGCATTTAAGTAAACCACATATTGGGACATTTCGTTTAGTGTCGATGGTTGAGGCTATGCGCGCGACGATTGAATCGTTAGGCGGTGAAATCCGTTTCGAGCAACGCGTTGATGATATCTTAATTGAAAAGGGTCAAGTGCAGGGCGTAAGACTCACCAGCGGTGAAATTATCGACAGCTCGCACGTTGTACTCGCCATTGGGCATAGCGCCCGTGATACCTTTTCAATGCTACAAAAAAATGACGTCTACATGGAAGCAAAGCCCTTTTCGATGGGGTTTCGTATCGAACATCCACAATCGATGATTGATCAATGTCGTTTTGGTCAAAGTGCGGGACATAAATTACTGGGTGCAGCAGATTATAAACTAGTACATCATTGCAAAAATGGTCGGTCGGTTTACAGTTTTTGTATGTGCCCTGGAGGTACGGTGGTTGCGGCAACGTCTGAAGAAGGTCACGTTGTTACCAACGGTATGAGTCAATATTCACGCAATGAACGCAACGCAAACAGTGCTATTGTTGTCGGTATTTCGCCCGAAGTGGATTATCCGCAGCACGTTTTAGCGGGCGTTGATTTACAGCGTCACTGGGAGCGTCAAGCTTTTTTACTGGGCGGTGAAGATTACGCAGCGCCTGCGCAACTGGTAGGTGATTTTCTCGCCGATCGCCCATCGACCGCTTTTGGCATTGTGCAGCCCTCTTATACCCCATCGGTGAAACTCGGGAGTTTACGCAGCGCCCTACCCGATTACGCCATTGACGCCATTACTGAAGCCTTGCCCGCCTTCGATAAAAACATTAAAGGATTCGCGATGCACGATGCCCTTTTAACCGGTGTTGAAACACGCACATCCTCACCCATTCGAATCAAACGTAATGAAAAGTTTCAAAGCTTAAACACGGTTGGACTTTATCCCGCTGGTGAAGGGGCGGGATATGCTGGCGGTATTTTATCCGCCGCCATTGACGGCATTAAAGTCGCCGAAGCGGTGGCGCGAGCCATGCAAGAATAACCTAAGGAGAAACGCAAATGTCAGCAGCATGGGCAGGTGGCACGGACGCCATTATTGAGCGTATGGATAAAATGACCGAATTATTCATTCAGGAGGCGCGGAAATCCGTGTATACCGGTGAATCTGCGCTCGACTGCGAGGAGTGTGGCGAACCCATCCCCGAAAGCCGCCGCAAGGCGATTGCATGTAGATTTTGCTTGGCTTGTCAGAGTGCGTTGGAGCGTAAATAATAATGCCTCACAACATCTCAAACAAAATTTATAGTGTGATTTTAAATAATCACACGCTGAGCAATTTCAATGTCTTTGCGCAGTAAATCATTAATTAACAAAGTTAACTTTTCCGCATTAAAATCACACTGCTTATTTAAAAACTGCATAACGTCTTTATCCAAATAAACCGGCATTTGAATATCCTCAACAGGCACATAAAATTTACCCTGCTCTGCATTTGAAAAATCGTATTCATCTTTCATCGTTTAGCCCTTTGTAAATAAGTGGATTTTTCTTTATTAGTTGCTTTTCTGGCTGAAATTATCCGTGTGACGTTTTCATATCGAAAAGTATGTATAACCAATAATACTTGTTCCTTTAAATTTATTCCCAGTAGCATCCATCGTTCTTCATTTTCAGAAAAGCTATCGGGCAAATTAAGCGCAAATGGGTCGGAAAAAACGTACACTGCATCCTTAAAATCTACGCCATGCTTTTGTATATTAAGCTTATTTTTATGCTCATCCCACTCAAATTTCATTAATTATAGCCATGCGTATTTTTTATAAAATTAAATCTTCTGCAACCAACGTTTTCACGCCACTAAGCACAATGGCAAATTCCGGTGCAGCGTCAGCATTGGTGCTACCATAAAGCGTGCTTGTTTTGGCATCGAAACTTAGCTGCCCTGTTGCATCAGCGCTCAATGTTTAATCCGGCAAATAACTGCTAATGGACTGTTGAATATGGTTTGTTACGCATCATAACTGAACACAGCAATAGGCACAAAAAATTATACTATCGCTGGTCACCAGCGATAACATTTTTCAGCTTAAAGCTTTTATATACATAGCCTACAGCGTTTTTTGAATAAAAAACAATGGTATTTAATTATGCCTAATTTTCAATAAGTTAAGGAAAGATTGGTAAATTTTGTATTTATTTTTTGTGATGGTAACAAATTTTAGTATGATGCAATGAAAACCTTTATCTATTTTCTGTAAACAATGAAAAATTTAACTTATATCAACATTATCATTTTAGTTGTAATGTCTGTGTGGGCAAATGCTGCGCTGGCAATACCAAGTATTACTGCTACAGCTTCAGCAGGTACAACGATAAAATTCACAGCTACTTTGAGTCAGAAATTATTGAGCGGCTATAAAGTTAAAATTGATTATGGGAATGGTAAAGGTTTAGTTGCTATGACTTGCTCGAGCACTACTTGTTCATTATCTTCAAACTCGTTACCAGTTGGCGTTAATTCAGCTTCATATAAAATTGGTATTTACAACGCAAAAGGCATTTTGCAAGGATCAATAACTGATGGCACTTATACAATCATTTCCCCTCTCACAACTGATACTTCAATAACGACAATTCCTTCAACTAGTTCCAGTGTGTATGTGAAAATTTCAAATGAAGGTGCAACTTTAGCTGATAGTGCAAAACTAGGCACAGGTGCAAACGACTGGGCATGTACGAAAGATAAAAAAACAGGCTTAATATGGGAAATCAAAACTACTAATGATGATTTACGTGACACAATTAAGACTTATACTATTGCTGGAGCTTTAGACTTCAAATCAGCAGTTAATAGCAAATCATTATGTGGATCAACAAACTGGCGTTTACCAACAAATATCGAATTAAAATTGCTTCTTTCTACATCTAAAAATGAACCATATATTGACACGCTATATTTTCCAAATACTCAAAGTTTAGTATATTGGACTTCAACGTATATTACATTAAATTCTATTTATATAGTTAACTTTGGGTCAAAAAGCTTTGACATTTATGCCGATAAAAATAATTATTACAATGTTAGACTAGTACATCAATAACATTTATAAAACCATAACTTATACAATGATAATTCAACTGTAGCGGAAAATATCAATTAACTGAAATTTGTAATCGCTGAGTTAGTTAAGATTAAATTAAAATCTGTAAATTATTTATTATGGAATTCAAATGAAAACTCGGTACGTTATTTTATTTTTGACAACTATTCTTGTTGGCTGTGCATCAGTGCCGCGCGGCAACGCAGTAATTGATAATTCTAGCTCAATGCGTGATGACGAGGGGGTTATAGTGATTTGCAGGCCTTCTGCAATTGTTGCCGCTGCCATTGCACCAGATGTATTCATTAACAATACATTATTTGCTGACGTAAGTAGTGGTTCGTTAGTTGAAATCGTACATAAAGCAGGTAGAGCTAGCGTTGTATTTAAACATACTACTTTTAATGACCCTATATACAATGGCAAAAATAGTTTTGGTATTGATACGATTGTAAGTGCCGGTCAAAAAAAATATCTTGTAATGGCTCCAAATTTGAACTCATTAGTTGTATTACCGATTGCTGGATGGATATCTTCAGGTATATCACTTACATGGCAAGTTGCAGAAGCTAATGAAACTGTTGTAAATCAGCAATGCGGTAACTATGAAAAGCTTAGAGTACGTCTTTAACCAATTACATGAATAAATATATTTTCTTTAGCAATAAATTATAGCTGGTGACCAGCGATAGTGTAAAAAATAAACATATAAAACAATCATTTGAATCGAAGCAACTCACGCCAGCCCAACCAAACTAACAAGCAATTTTGAACGCCTAACGTTCAAATTACATGCCAAAAGTCTGTAAATTCATAAAAAAAAGCATTTGTGGCGCGTCAAATTGGCAACATCGAAGCATTTGACACTTTCATTTCATAACTAATAAATCGAGCTAATGCTGCTAAGCAGCATTTGATAAAAATGTCATAAGCATTGATTTATATGGTCTACGGCATTTTTAGGTCATTCAGCGAGTTGAAAACGTTTTTCGCCTCTGCTAATCGAGTGGATAAGTTTACGGTTTTTAATATTGGTGGCAATAAGGTACGTTTAATTGCTGTAATCCACTACAATTGCCAACGTGTTTATATTCGTCATTGTGCTTACGCATAGCGAGTACGATAAAAATAAATGGAAGGGGTGATGCATGTCTACTGTATATCTTGAACACATAACACCTGCTTGGAATGAATTTTCAAAATATGTTCACGTTTTGCATAATGAAGATGATTACGAAAAAGCAGTTTCGTTGTTGGATAGTTTAGTTGATATGGTTGGAGAAAATGAAAGCCACCCATTAGCATCGTTAATGGAATTGGTTAGCGTTTTAATCGAAAACTATGAAGATGCTTATGTACCAGCATTGTAACCAAAAATATCTTTCTGTTTTAGTATTGAAAAATGGGCGCTAATTTAGCCAAAACCTCTGCCATAATGGAATCTGGAAGTGTTTCTAACTTTTTGGCATTTCTAGCATGCAAATCCAAAGTGCGAGGCTGATCACAGCGAATAACCCCAGTGGTAAAGGCTCCCGAACCTTGAAGTGGTACAGCAAAACCTGCTGTACGCGCAAAATTCCCACCGTTTGTAATAGGAACAATCACCGGCAATTTCGTGATACGATTAAAGGCAGAAGGTGATACGACTAAAACAGGACGTGTTCCCTGTTGTTCACTGCCCGATGTTGGGTCAAGTGAAACAAGATAAATATCGCCGCGCTCCATTACAACAACTCACCACCAACAGGTTTAGCCTCCAGCCATTCACTTTCTTCTGGTGCTAGATCAAGCGTGGCATCACATTGCGCTAACAACTCCTCTAAGGTGAAGCGCGGACGGTGTTGTGGCTCAATGAATAATCGTCCTTTTTCTATAGCCATACCAACGGCTGAACCCGATTTAAGGTTTAGCATATCTAATAATGCTGGTGGTACAACAAGCATGACAGAACCACCCACTTTACGAAGATTGGTTGTGTACATAAAAATAATCCATAAGTTATATTAAAATATAATTTATTATATCATTTTAGATTTCCCTGTCTATTAGTCATGGCCTAAATGATTATCCGATTGGATGCACTCACACGAGAACCTCACCGATGCACCAAAAACACACGATTACTAAAAAATTTTCCGTAATCATCCACATAGCCAACACTAAAATGAACTATTAATGCATAAGAATTGCTTTTTGTATCTTGCGTGGAAGTCCAAACCAGATAATCTTTTGGTATATTTGGAAAATAAGTGACGTTTATTGTAGGTCCATCTACTGAGTCAAAATTAGTGCAAATATGCCCTGTCAATTTATCACCTAGGACGGTGTATTTATTGTCCGAACAATAAACTAAACTCATCAATTCATTGCGTGTAGGCAAACGCCAATTTTGCGCGCCACATAATTTCTTGGCGTTAACGGCATTTTTATACGCATACGTATCGCAACGACTTTCACGACAATAACCGCCATTTTGTTTACCTGCATTGCCACTATTTTGCGCAGCATTGGGTTCATACCATGAATAAATGGAACTAGCGTCATGCAATCCCCTATCCGTGGTTTTCACTTCCCATATTAAGCCGGTTTTATTGTCTTTTGTGCATGCCCAATCTGTGTCACCCGTGCCTTGCGTAGCGGCATCCTCTAATGCAGTACCCGAATTTGATATTTTAGTATACGAGGCTTGGGTGATTGGCGGTGGTGGTGAGGCGAGCGAATAAGAGCCGTTTATCGTTTCATCTTGCAACATACTGCCCTTATACATGCCGATTTTATAAGTCGCAGACACGCCATCAGGCAATGTATTCGACGACAGAACACAGGTTTTACCCGAACATGTCATCGCCTTCAAGCCTTTGCCGTAATCCACTTTTACGCTGTAATTTTTGATGAGTGGCGCACTTAAATTAGCGGTAAATTTAACCATCGTGCTTGCAATACCAACATGAGAAACGGGCGTATTCTCGACGGTATCATAAGTAGTGGTCATACCTGAAATACTATATTTCCCAGTTTGCACGACACCTTGCAATGCTTTTTTTGAATTATAAATGCCCATCTTATAATCAACGGATTCGCCTAAAGGCACTATATTTGAAGAGAGCGTGCAATTGAGCTCAACACACGTCATGGCTTTAAGTCCTTTACCATAATCTATGTTGATTCTATTCCCTTTCACTAAAGGCGCAATGAGCGTGGTTGATAATTTGAATGTGGTTGTCGCCACACTGCTTGTTTTCAATGTTGGAATAGCCACTACTGCTGCATGGGCACTCACACTAAGAGAAATCAGTATCCCAAAAAGAAAACGTGTATTTTTCATGACATTTATTTCAGTGAATTTTTACTATTGCGAAACACTAACGGCTTTTCATTTCCCGATAAAGCAGATACTCGCGCGGTTTCAATCAATTCATCAATCACGCCATGCTTGGGTGATTTACTGCAGACGGGATCGGTTGCGCTTGCATCCCCCGTCAATAAATACGCCTGACAGCGACATCCACCAAAATCTTTTTCTTTTTCATCGCAACTGCGACAAGGCTCTTGCATCCACTCAAAACCACGGAAGAAATTAAAGGCTTTTGATTCGTGCCAAATTTCTGAAACGCTAAACTCGTTCACATTCGGACAATCGAAGTTTGGCAAATCCCGTGCTGAGTGACACGGCAACGCCGCGCCATCAGGTGCAATCGTTAAAAACGTTGTCGCCCAACCATTCATGCACGCTTTTGGGCGATCTTCGTAAAAATCAGGAACGACGTAATAAATTTTCATTTTTCCCGCGACGTCTTCTTTGAAGGCTTGGGCAATCGCTTCTGCTTTTTCGAATTGCTCTTTTGTGGGCAACAATAAATCTCGATTCCTATGCGCCCAGCCGTAATATTGTGTATTCGCCAGCTCTAAATAATCTGCCCCTAGCGTTTGCGCCATCGCCAAGATTTCTGGCATTTGATGAATATTTTCTCTGTGTATCACCACGCAGAGCACCATTGGATAACCGTGTTTCTTGACCAATTGCGCCACTTTTTGTTTATGTTCAAACGAGGCGGTGCCAGCAATATGATCGTTTAATTCTTGCGAGCTGGCTTGAATACTGACTTGAATGTGATCAAGTCCAGCCGTTTTAAGCTCAACAATTTTTTCTTCGGATAAACCATAACCCGATGTGATTAAATTCGTGTAATAACCCAACTCGCGAGCGTGTGCAACCAGCTCAACTAAATCTGGGCGCGTGAGTGGCTCTCCACCTGAGAAACCCAGTTGAACCGCGCCCATTTTTCGCGCTTGCGTGAGAACACGTTTCCAATCATCGGTAGTTAATTCGCTTTTATATTTCGTGTAATCAAGCGGATTTGAACAATAAGGACATTGTAGTGGGCAGGCATACGTTAATTCTGCAAGTAACCAGCGTGGTGGCGTATTTTTTTGAGGCAGCGTTGTCATAGTTGAATACGGTTTTTTATAAAAATAATATAAAGAAAAATTACTGCTGATTTTAACTCAGAAAGCCCAGAACTAAACGAATTTGCTTAAATTCAATCTCATTTGAAGTAATTTTACTATTTGAGGGCGTTTTTTGTTGTATTGTGACTGCAATAATCGACGAATTCTGCGATAATAGCATCATATATGACGATAACTTATTCTTTTATCTTCACTAATATCATCACAAATCAAAACGGAGTTAACTTAATGTATAAAGCACAGTGGAAAATTCAGCCTAAAAATGTCCTCAATGCAAGTCCTGTCATGCCAGTGATGGTTATTGAAGATGTGGAAAATGCGGTTCCTTTAGCAAAAGCGTTAGTAGCTGGTGGTATCCGTGTTCTTGAAATCACTTTACGTACTGAAGCCGCTCTTGAATCGATTCGCCGAATCACTAATGAAGTGAGTGGCGCTATCGTCGGCGCAGGCACCATTTTAACACCACAGCAATTAGACGCTGCAGAAGAAGCGGGCGCGGTATTTGCCATTAGTCCAGGCTTAACTCCACGATTATTATCCGCAGCACAGCACAGCACAATCGCCCTTATTCCCGGCATTTCAAGTTTATCTGAGCTCATGCTTGGCATGGAATACGGCCTTGATCATTTCAAATTTTTCCCTGCTGAAAATGCAGGCGGCATTCCGATGTTAAAAGCTATTGCAGGTCCTATTCCACAAGTGACATTCTGTCCAACAGGCGGTATTTCCCTCGCCAACTACAATGACTATCTAAAACTTAGCAACGTGGCTTGCGTTGGTGGATCTTGGCTTGCACCTGCTGATGTTGTGAAAAATAAACAATGGGATAAAGTCACGCAACTCGCTCAAGAAGCTGTTGCAGGTGCAAACCGCTAAACTTTATTTGGCATTCCTTATCGAGCGTATTGACACTAAATCGAGAAAAAATCATGACCGAAAATCGCACACTTACTTTAACAAATGAGAATTCACAAGCCATTTGTGAATTACCTGTTTTGCAAGGAACTATCGGGCCGGATGTTATCGATGTTCAAGCCTTGTATAAACAAACAGGTTTATTTACTTACGACCCTGGATTTACGTCAACAGCTAGCTGCACATCTACAATTACCTACATCGACGGTGAAGAAGGCATACTACTTTATCGCGGCTATTTAATTGAAGAACTTGCAGAGCGTTGTACATTCTTAGAAGTTTGCCATTTACTTTTGCATGGTGAGTTGCCCACTCCCGAAAGCCTTAAAGACTTTGAACATAACATTACTATGCACACGATGGTGCATGATCAGTTGACGAATTTTTTCAAAGGGTTTCGTCGTGATGCGCATCCTATGGCCATTATGGTCGGGGTTGTTGGCGCGTTATCTGCGTTTTACCATGACGCGCTTGATATTAAATCGAAAAAAGATCGCGATTTAAGTGCGATTCGATTGATTGCAAAAGTGCCAACGATTGTGGCGATGTGTTACAAATACAGCATTGGTTTGCCGTTTATGTACCCAAACAACAAATTGAGCTACGTTGAAAATTTCATGCGAATGATGTTTGCAACACCCTGCGATGACTATGTGCAAAACCCCGTTTTAGTAAATGCACTTGAGCGAATTCTCATTCTCCATGCAGATCATGAGCAAAACGCGTCAACATCAACCGTGCGTCTTGCCGGCTCAAGTG
>Ga0209358_10003559_pt1 | contig 11470 bp, 6 predicted proteins | sample LauGreFa1BDMLBSN_2_FD_187574 | JGI IMG/M metagenome (GOLD analysis project Ga0209358, IMG submission 187574) | Freshwater lake microbial communities from Lake Michigan, USA - Fa13.BD.MLB.SN (SPAdes) (version 2) | ecosystem: Environmental > Aquatic > Freshwater > Lake | place: Lake Michigan, USA...
ATTAAAAAGATTAGTATCAAAAAAATATAATACAGTATTACTTGATGAATATAATACAAGTAAGTTATGTTGTAATTGTCATAAAGAAAATGATAATAAAGTTATTAATTCTAAATCCTTATTTAGATTATTAACTTGTAAGCATTGTAGTGATGGAAGTTCTGAAAACTTAAATAATCCATCATTGAAATGCAGTAAATTCCTTAATAGAGATATGAATAGCTGTTTGAATATGCAATTTATAGTAAAAGCATATTTAACGGAAAATAGAAAAAGACCAAAGGAATTTACAAGAGCCAATTAATACTGACATTAGGCTATTATACAGCCTATGATAAAAGTCAGTAGATAAGTTGTTTTTACTTACTTCAATGTAAAACCTTTACTAGAATGTCAGTATTAATCGGCATTTTAAATGTCTAAAGGTGTAAAACTAATAATATGCTTATTATTTATAGATTTATTATATAGAAATTAAATGTTTTTAGATTGAATAATCCTTAGACATTCATTAAATTCATAGAGTTATTCTAAAAACAACACATATTTTAATTCTTCTTTTTAATTAATTTTACAAAATCATTTGTATAAGAAAAACAATAAAAAATAGAACAAAATAAAAAAATCTGGTAAAAGCCCTGGAAGATTTAATTAAGCAGTACGCTGCCGCTTGTGCGAAATTTCAAAGTGTGCCTCCGCATCACTCATGAAATCCGTGAAGCGTCGTTCTTGAAAAGAATATTCATCCTCCAAATCTTTCAATTCTTCAAATTTGTCGCAGAAATGGCTATGAAGCCTTTTTCCTTCTTCGTCCAATTCGGGAATGATGCCTTCATCCAACATAGGCAGCATTTCATGATGAATGAGATGTTCCCAAAATGCACGGCGTGCGGCTTCAAAAGCAAATGTCGAGACCTCCACGTCTGCTTCCAAAGAAGCAAGCAACTCCTGAAACCAATTGTAATTGTCTTCAACATTATTATCCATTGATATTTTAGAAAATGCGCGTGCCATTTTTGGTTTCTAAAATAAAAAAATATATTTTATTACAATTTCAATTTTAATCATTTATTATAAAATTTGCTAAAACTCTTAAAACATTCTTAATTAAATAATTAAATAAATAACTTTTTAACTTTGTAATGCTAGATTGAAACGAATACGTGGTGCTAGTGCCATACCTTGTAATTCCTGTAATAATAATTTACAAGCATATGGAATTTCTAAACGTGCGAAATCAGATGAATTTACACAACCTGAACACTTATAAATATCCTTTTCCGGATTAATATCTGCAAACAATCCACATTCTCGACAAATATAAATTTCAAATAAATCACTAACATCCATTGTCTTTTCCTTCAGAAATCCAAGGGTTCCGTGAGCAATCATACAATTATGTGCTACTACACCATTAGCTAAGAATGAAGCTTCATTTTCAACTTGAATATCATAGACTTTATGAATTCCAGCTGGACGAACCGCAATTACTTTAAGATTCATTGTAGGTAAGAAATCCTGTGTTTTAACTACACCAAAATTTTTAATATTATCCATGTCTTCCTTAGATTCAATAGATTCTACAGTTTCATTAGATTCAACAGTTTCAATAGATTCAATAGATTCAACTACGTCTTCAACCACTTCTTCAACCTTTATTATTTTCTTAACAGGTTCATTAAACCATTCCAAAGCACCAATACGCTTTAAAAATTGAGTTGATGTTTCAAATTTACTACTTGGTATTTTACCACCACTGCGTTCATTAATCAAATATTCTAGAATATCATGTTGATTAGGAATAGCAAATGAATGTAGAATAGGTTCAGCAACATTTAATTCGTCTGTAGCTTGTTTAATAGCTGCAGATGTAGCAACAATTTTTCCAGGTGTAGCAGTCTTTATCTGTTTATAATTTGTTAATTCATTAACACGATTAATAATCCATACTTTCTGACGTATTACATTACTACGTAATCTCATATAAGAAACAGCAGCCTCTAAGCGTTGATTTTTATGACAACAATAACGAAAACCTATTTTTTCATGAAATGGAATAAGTTCATCAATATCTAAATGTAATACTATTTCATAATTCTTCCTTTCATCAATACGTGTTTTAGAAGCTGAATTAACCTTAGGCATTTGAATTGTAATTTCGTGAATACCGCAACGATTTAATAGCTCCTTAACATTTTCCATCATAGTCTTCAAACTATCTAGTAATGATATATTCTTACTTTTAGAGAATGAAATTGAAGTAAATGTATTTTTTCCAATATAACAAGTATGTCCATCTCCACCAAATAGTCCTGCGAGAAATTCACGAACTATAGGAACTGGACATTCTGGATCTAGAATAAATGCCGGAAGAACTGAAGGCTGACTTACTTTAGCGCCTGTTATTACTCCATCTACATCCATAATATCATTCATAAATCGTTGAGGAATTCTTACACAATATAAATTTTTATGAATAAAATTAGTTTGTGTTATAGGAGTAAATAATTTAATATCATCTACTAATCTTTCAACATCAAGATGATGACCTAAAAATATAGAACCTATATATTTTTTAGTAATATGTCCATCTGTAATTAAATATCCTAAAATTCGTGCGAATGCCATAGATTTTAAATATTCTTCAATATTATCAGTTCTTAACGTTAATCTTTCATTAAATGAATAAGACCATTCATTACAATCTTTCATTTCTTCATCAATATCAATAGTAGGATATTTTACACTACATTTTAAATAATCTTCACCTACTTTCAATTCATTAGCCTTAGTCCATTCATTAGTAGATGTTAAGAACTTATGGTCTGGTGTAAAAATTAACTTTCTTCCATCCTCTAAATAAACATCTACACATTCACGTTCTCCTTTATATAGAAATTCAGTTTGTTTAGATGTAATTAATCCACCTTTACCTTCACTCCATCCTAAAATGTCAGCATTTATTTTTTCAAAGTTTTGAATTTTATAAGATAATCCTGATTGAGCTGTAACTGGAGTATTATGAGCGCCACAATCACGTTCCATCTCACCAAAGCGCAGTCCTCCATCCCTAGACCGTCCTTCAGCAGGTTGCCGTGTCATTTGAACGACGGGTCCGCGAGAACGGCTATGAACTTTATCATCCACCATATGTTTTAGGCGTTGATAGAATGTAGGACCCATAAAAATATCTACATGCATTTGTTCTCCTGTCATACCATTATAAAGTATTTCATTACCACAACGATTAAATCCAAGTTCTTCTAAAACATTACCTACTTTATCTGGATCAATTTCAGAAAACGGCGTACAATCTGCAATACCTCCAAGTGTAGCAGCAGTCTTTCCTAAAATGCATTCTAGTAATTGTCCAATAGTCATTCGGCTAGGAATAGCGTGAGGGTTCATAATAGCATCTGGTGAAATACCGTCTTTATTAAAGGGCATTTGATGTTGTGGATAAGTAATTCCACAAGTCCCTTTCTGTCCGCAACGTGAAGCAAATTTATCACCAATTTTAGGAATCCGCTCACTTCTAATACGAACATTACAGAAACGAACACCTTCACCATTTCTACCAACATAAACCTTATCAATGAATCCTGTTTCATTCACACGAAGAGTTGTACTACAATCTTTATAGAGTTGTGCACCTGTAGCTGATTTCTGTTTTAATGGTAAAATCTTACCAATAATAATATCAGAACTATCAACATATACATCTTTCTTGATAAATCCACGTTCATCTAATTTACTATAATCTCCTGGTTTCTTATTAATAATATATTTAGATTTAGCATCAGGTAGGGTGAATTTCTCTTCCTTTCCAGATGATTGAATTTTCTTTTCTTCATCCTTATAAGTATGGTAAATAGTAGCTCTAAATAATCCACGATCTAATGCATGTTGATTAATAATTAAACTATCTTCTTGATTATACCCACTATAAGATGCTATAGCAATAACACAATTTAATCCATTAGGAAGTCCATCATATCCTACATACCGCCCAAATTTATTACTAACAATAGGTCGTTCAATAGTATTCATTACATAACCATGAGTATCCATGCGTTGTTGAAAATTCGTTGAATACACACCTAATGCCTGTTTTGACATCGCAGATTGATAAGTATTGCGAGGTGATTGATTATGATCCGGAAACGGAACAACACAACCTACAGCTCCTAAAATCAATCCAGGATGAATTTCACAATGTGTAAATTTACGAATATAAGGTTCATAAGTTTCAACTAGAGTTTTAGTAGTAGTAGCAATTAATGTATTATGAACTTCTTCACAATCTATAAATTCCACTACTGCAGCTTGAGTATTATTAATTTCACCTTTTGAAATACCATTTACATTAGAAGCCGGCATTAATAAATAATTCCAACGTTGTCCGGATGGTAAAGTTTTCAAATGATTGATATTATCTTTAGTAATAGCTAGATGATTTGAATTTACAATGTAGAGAGGACGTGATACACGACCATAATCTGTATAAATACAAATATCATTACTAATCACATCCCAGTAAATAGAATTATAAATATTGAATTGAGACCTGCGTCGCGCTTCTTTAAAATCATGCACTAAGATACGAGGATTTTTATGAATTCCAATCCAATCACCATTAACGAAAATCTTCGCACTATCTAAACATTCACTTAATTTAAAATTAGGATACATTACTAAACCATTTTCTTTTAACCAAATACGAACTGGAGTTGAATTAGCATTAACTGTAATTTGACATGTTAAAGCCATATTCTTCACTAAACCAACAGGACCGCCTTCCGGAGTTTCAGCCGTACAGATATATCCCCATTGAGACCAATGAAGCTTCCGTGGTGCTACTAATTTTCCATTATTCTTTTCAGATGGTGAATTAATTCGACGAAGATGTGAAATATAACTATGATGTGCCAGCCGATTTAAAACCTGTGCAGTTCCAACTTTAGATTTTTGAGTTCCACCACTAGCATTTTTAACACTGAAATTTCCAGTTGCGAGTGCATATTTTAATCCACCTTCAATTAATGTAGGTTTTACAATTTTATAAATATTATTAACATTAATGATTTCAAATACATCTTTTCCACTTTTATTACTTTTCAATTCCTTAAGAATGGATTTTTTAATATCCTTCATTAAACGATTGAAACATTGACGGAAATAACTAACAATTAAAACACCTGGATTATCAACCCTCTTATTCTGGTAGCTGTCGCGATCATCAAAAGGTGTATAACCTAAATATACTCTTAAAACTCGTTGAGCCATATAACCTAGAAAATGCGCCTTACGAACAAATAATCCGTCATTACCTTCTCCAAGTTCTTCCTGTAATCTCATTTGTGGAAGTAATTCATTTGTAAATGATCTAACTAAATATTCCACACGAGACGTAGGCGTTATTTTAATTTCCTTATTATTTCCTTTAAAATTTACAAATTTACTAATATATTCACGTGCCGTAATCATTGAAACAATTCCATTTTCACTACAAATGACTTTATAAGCTTCTAGTGTCTTTTTAATATAAAACATTAATTCTTCCATTCGATCGCATTCTACATTCCAAACAATAAGACTTACTAAATCCTTATCAGTTGAAATACCTAATGCCCGAGCTAATACAAATAAATTAATACCAGTTTTGAAATTAGGTGCTTCTACCATGAGTTCTTCCGTTTTAAAAACATATTTTACATAATTACACATTGCTAATCCAAATTGATAATCCGGCATTGCTTTAATTTCTGCATCAATGGATTTAGTTTGACGTTGATTATTGAATACGAAGATCTTATTCTCTGCTATTCGTTCCTGAGATATAATGACTTTTTCATTACCACCGATGATGAAATAACCACCTAAATCATATTTACATTCCTTTTCATTTGGATTATTATTATAAATATTAGCTTCATTATTAAGCATACAATATTTAGAATGAACCATAATAGGAATTTTACCAAAATTAGTTTTATTAAGAATAAGTGTATCTACATCCTCTTTTTCTAGATTATCACCCGAACGAATTATACGACGAAGATGAATATTAATGGAAAGTTGAGACGCATAGGTAAGATGACGAAGACGAGCAATAGCTGGAGTCATTTGTTGAAAACTTCCATCATTTTCGTGAATAATAGGTTTATCAATACTGAAATCACTAAATTCTAAATGTAGTTCTACACGATGTTTATTAGCTTCCGCATTATAATCGTGATATATTACCACAGGATTAAATTGTTTAATCGTCTGCCATAATTGAAAATCCATAAATTGTTGGAATGATTCTAATTGATGTTTTACGATTTGTTTATTGTTATTTTGAGCAAAATAAGCATCTATAGTTTCCCATGTATCCTTAGTGTAATCAAATTTTTCAGTATTTTTATCCTTAGTAGCATCCTTAACATCTCCAGCATCTTTAACATCCTCAGATATTTTAGATGTCATTAAATCTTCTAATTGTGATTCAAATGTTTTAGTAATTTCACCTTTTATTTCGGCTGCTATATTTTCCAAATTCATACTAGATATTTTTTTACCTCTTACCTTTCCAATTCCAGTCACAGCCTTTTCAGGCTTCACAGCCTTTTCAGGCTTCACAGCCTTTTCAGGCTTCACAGCCTTTTCAGGCTTCACAGCCTTTTCAGGCTTTTCAGTTTTAGTAGATTTTGAAACAATTACAGTTTCCATTGTAAAATATTAAAATTACAATACTTAATTAACAAAAATCAATTTTAGATTAACTGTAAAATCTACTAAACTATCATAAAAAAACAACAAAATTGTTTAAATTTGTTTCAAATAAACAATAAAATAACAAAACTACTATATCCTTTAAACCATTATTAAATAAAATATCCAAACAATGAATAATACTAGAATTAAAATAGTAATATACTTAAAACTATTTTTATTACCTTCATATTTAGAGCTTAATGTATTCCAAACATCACCAAAATGTTCATTTATTTTAACTCCATTAATTCCAATAGGCTGAGGTGTTAAAGTAGGATTTAAATTAGGTGTCGGAAGTATAACTACCGGTTCTAATTCAGAATATACTGGATTATATAATGTGTTTTGTTTCAAATTTTCAATATCTCCATCATTAGAACTAGAATATCCGACTGTAATATTTACTTTAGATGAAGGTATAGTTGCCATTTCACCACCCATTTGTTCACATTGTTCTCGATGTTCATTTCCAGTAATATCTTTATTATTTGTTCCATATTTAGGAACACATACTTTATTTTCTAGTAATACCGGAGACCAAGATGTAGCCGATGCGCTATTAATATTAGTAGGATTTAATCCATTAGTTCCTAGAAACATCTTATTACGTGCTTGTGTTTCAATAGTTAATAAATCCTCTAAACTCTCGGAAACTGTATTATTACTATTTTTACCCATTTTATAAACATTACTAAATCCTTCAACGCTTACATAGTTAGAATTAGAATTAGAATTCATTCTAGCTATTCTCTTATTATTTAATAATTCATTCTTAAGAGCAGCATAAGTTTCAGCACTAATAATATTATTCTTACTATCACTAGAAAGTTGTTGTTCAATACGCATATTTAATAAATCTAAAGGTGATTTGCCAGCATTATTAACATCTCCTATTGAAACTCCACGATCAGTTAAAAATGTCATAATATCCCTTTTATTTTTAGAATTCATAATAGCATAATGACATAAGTTATTTCCTTTATTATCCTTATCTAAAACACTAGCACCATTATTATATAATATGGTAATCATATACATATCCCCAGTTAGTAATGCATTAAATATAGGTGTTTCACCTGCATTATTACGTTCTCTAATATTAGCTCCTTGTGTAATTAATGAATTAACAATATCTTGATTATTAGCTTTAACACTAAAATGTAGTGGTGTGTCTCCATTTCCATTTTGAATATTTATATTAGCATTAACAGCTATTAACATATTAAGAATATCTAATTGATTATAAAGAGCTGCTAGATGTATCATTCTATTTTGGTTTGTATCCATTGTTAGAGGTTGATCTACATAATTATATTTATATATATAAGATTTTACATTATTAATATAACCATTCTTAATATCATCAGCTACTTTAGCATCATCTGTATAAGTATAAGTATTATCACTACTTACATTAGACATTAACATATCAAATGTAATAGCTGAATTATCGCAATTATTACTAGAACAATCATTATTTAAATTACTAACATTTACAGCATTAGGATTTACAGGATCCCTTGAAAGATTAAAACCTGCATTATCAACTTTACACATCATATAAGGACTAAAGGGTTGCCAACCAGACATTCCAGTCATATCAGTTTTTGAAAGTTGTAAATAAGTTGAACCATCTGTATCAGTAATCATTCTTCCAGATGGAAACATTGCTTTTAATTCATTATAATAAGCTAGAGTTATAGGATCATCTGTAGAAATAGTAATTATAGAAGGATCACAGCATATTGAAATACTTCCACCTTTAGAATTACAAATACCTGAATATGTTGTAAAAACACTATTTAATTCACTATCTGTAATAGGACGTCCAGTAATTTTACTAATACCATTACTATTTGGATAAATATTTAAACTATTAACAGGTGAAATATAATTACATTTATTAGTTGTATTTACACAACTTATATTTTCAATACTAGACATCTGATACTTAATATTTTTCTATTGTATTATATTTTATATATTTTATATATTTTTATTTATTTTTATTTTATTCTAGTTATAATACTTATTCTACTTATACTACTTATACTACTTATACTACTTATACTACTTTATTTTTTAATAGATCTCTTAGAACCCGGATTAGGTTTCCTAAGATTATTTAAACCTTTACTCTTAATCAAATCTAATAAATTAATATCAGGTTCTGCCTTTATTTCTTGTGCTACTATAGGCTTACTAGTATTAAAACCTGGTGTAGCAGTAGCACCAGGTATAGGTGCAGTAGGTGCAGGCGCGGGTGCTAAAGATATAACAGGTGCAGGTTTATAAATACCAGGCATTCCAGGAGGTCTAAGAGCATTTTCGGCGCGTCTAGCTTCTTCTGCTTCTAATGCCTTCTTTTCGGCTTCTTCTAATGCCTTCTTTTCAGCAAGTTTTTTAGGTTCTGAAATATATTCACTTTTATTTTTCTTGATTACATCTGTTATATTTTCTATTATTCCAATGATAGTATCTTTATCTAACATCATATCATCTACAATTTTACATTCTCGTAAATAATATTTATTATTTTTTCCAATGAATTCTAATTTTACACTAGAAGATGAAATTCCTTTAACGCTTATTGCTTTAAGAATAGCTAAATCTTTTTTATTAAATTTAGTATAGTAATAATAGTAAATTTGTTGTTTGTAGTGTTCTTCAATTAAATCCTTAACTAAACTATCATTATTTAAATAATAATTAGTATATAAGAGTGGATTTTTTTCATCAATAGGTTCTCCTGATAGAACTTCTTTAGGCATTACAATTTCATCAAAACATGTAATTAATGTTTTTGTGTTTCCTATTTTCTTATCTAATTCTTTCAAATCGTCTCGATGTTCTTGATAATTTTTTAAGAATTTCATTCTGTATTTAACAAATTTATGATAGGCTTCAAACATATCTAATTCACTCACTCTAGCATTAACTGATAATTTTCCTAATGTCAGTTTTTTGTGTAATGTATTAGCACCACCACCACGCTTAATTGTACTCTTATTTTTCTTAGAATACTTCATTTTAATTTGTTCAATTTCTTCAATTCGTTATTATATGTGTTTTAATTTAATATAATCTAATATATTTTAATAAATCCTATGTAATATAAAATTGAATTTAAAATAATATAAAATATTATATATAAAACTGATTACTAAAGAAAACAGTAAAACACCAAAACAAATAAAAAAATGTCATCTGAAATCCTAAATCCTTCATATTTCTGAAAACATTTATAGATCTCGAAAGATTTTATTAGAAATGTTAAATGATAGAGGATATGATACATCTGATTATTCAAATTATAATCAAGATGATATTAATGTTATGTTGAATAGTTTTATTAGTCATAAAGCTAAAGATACAGCTGAAACGGGACCTCTTGATATTCTAGTATCTCATAAGACCGATGGTTCTCGAACATTTGTAAAATATAGATTAGATAAATTTAAAGTTTCAAAACAATTAGAAGAACTTATTACTGAAATATATGCTAATACGAATACACTTCAACCTAAAGATACACTCATTTTTATAATGTTAGATCGTGTTATTTTTAAGCAAAATCCTAAGGAAAACCGTGTTGAAGATTATGTAAATCGGTATTTTATTAAACATAAATATTTCATTCAAATATTTGGATTAGAAAACTTATTATTTAATATTAGTAAGCACGTTTTAGTTCCAAAACATGAAGTAATAACTAAGGAAGAAACAAAAAAACTATTATTAGATTATAGTATTCAATCTATTAAGAATTTTCCTACAATTCGTAGAGAAGATCCAGCCGCTAAATATATTGGATTGCGTCCTGGACAAATATGTCGCATTACCTATCCAAGTCTAGCATCATGTAATTATGTAAAATATAGATTATGTACTTTAAATTAAAGCCTATATTTTATGGTAAAACTGGAAGACTTCCTGGTTGCATTATAGTACGATTAAGTATATCATTATCTAAATCTAAATAACACATATTTAAATTCAATAATGCATTTTGTTTTTTATTTTCAATATTTTTATTCATTCCATAGGTTGTATCAATTGGACTATTTACTATTTCATCACCAGGTGTCATCGAGCTATTATTATTTATTTGTAATACTGAATTTTCCATTTCATAGAGTTGTGCTCCAGTAATTCTATGGTCTGTTCCTAAATTAATCCATCCTTGTCCATATGGTGTTCTTTCATCTCTTATATCTTTGAAATTATTTACAGATGTTGATTTAAATTGTTTATAGAAATATAAAATCAAATATCCTATTCCAAATAATACAATAAATAGTACAATTAAAAGAAAAATAGTTAATCCTAGAAGATTAGATGGAATTAAATTATCAAACTTCATTCTATAAAAGGTATAAATATATGTATATCAAATTTAATTTGATTTTAATTGTAATGTAGAAAATAAATCCATTAAATCTAATAGCACTTTAAATATAGCTTCTTCCTTAATTGGTGGCATTTTAATTTCTTCTTCTAGCTTTAAATATATTTGAAAAATCATAGTATCTTTATGAAATTCTATTTCTAAATTACAATCACCATCACAGCATATCCACGATACAATCCAAACATTTTGAGATTGATGATTCACATTTGAAAATTCTATAATTCCATTATTAACTGGATTTTCATTTAAATACTTAAATAAATATGAAATTCCATTTTCATTTTCATTTTCATTAATCTT
>Ga0209358_10003560_pt1 | contig 11466 bp, 10 predicted proteins | sample LauGreFa1BDMLBSN_2_FD_187574 | JGI IMG/M metagenome (GOLD analysis project Ga0209358, IMG submission 187574) | Freshwater lake microbial communities from Lake Michigan, USA - Fa13.BD.MLB.SN (SPAdes) (version 2) | ecosystem: Environmental > Aquatic > Freshwater > Lake | place: Lake Michigan, USA...
TTTATTAGGAAGTGCCCAAACTTATTAAGCGCTTCCAATCAACTTCTTTTATACGCGGTTTTCCAGCTAATTCCCCTGAAATTACTTCAGATGCGTTGATTTTTTCCCAGCCAGTTTGATCTATTACAACATGAGCGGATTTTAATAGTGCCGTAATTCCTTCACTCTGTTTGGGTTCTTTAAGATTTTCAATAATTAATTCCACAACATCTGCTGAATCTGATTTGTTCGTGCCAATCACACCATTCGGGCCCCGCTTAGCCCAGCCCGTTACATATAAATTATGTTCAACATGTCCAGCAATATTAGCAATACGCCCTTTTTCAATTTTGATTCCCTGATATTCAACTGCGTCATAACCAATTGCAGTGATTACTAATCCTGTTTTAATCGAAAATGTTTTATCAGTTGCAACCACCTTGCCATCTTTGACCTCATTAATCGTAAAAATGACCTCAGAAACCTTCCCACTTCCTTTAATCTCTTTTGGATTAGCTAAAAACTTTATCTCAAGTTTTCTATCAACACCTTTTTTATCATGGCCTGCGATTAAGCGCATTGCTTCTAGATTATTTCTTAAATCTTTCTCAACCTCACCTAGTTGCTCAATTCTAGATGCTGCCTGATTTATTTGATCGGCATCAATATAAACATCTGTATTTTCAAGCTTTGGTAGATCACGAAGTTCAGGGGCGGTAAAGGCAGCATGTTCTGGGCCACGCCTGCCACAAATAATTACGCACCTGATATTACTTTGCTTAAGTTTTGTAAGTGCATGCTCAGCTGCGTCAGTTGCATCAAGTTCTGACGGATTAATTGCCAGCATCCTGGCGACATCCATTGCCACATTACCGGCGCCAATAACAACTGCGGTATCAGTATTTAAATCTACTTCAACATTTGTGAAATCTGGGTGAGCGTTATACCAAGGGACAAAATCAGCAGAGGATAAAACATTTTCTAAATTCTCACCAATTATGCCAAGTTTTCGCCCAGCAGCTGAGCCAGTTGCTAATACAACTGCGTCATATTGATCTCTAAGATCCTTTAAAGATATGTCCTTACCCAGTTCAACATTGGCAAATAATCTAAAGCCACTTTCTTTAGAAATCTTTTCAAATACTTTAGAAACAGTTTTTATCTTTGGATGATCAGGTGCTACTCCACTTCTTACTAATCCCCATGGGGTGGGAAGGCGTTCGATCATATCGATGGTGAAGGTGAGCTCATCAGTTTGTGCATTTTGTAATGCTTGGGCGGTGAAGTAACCGGCAGGACCAGCACCTACTATTGCAATTTTATATGCTGCCAAGATTCCCCCAATTACTACTTGTAGTAATTTTAATTCATCCTAACTTGGCGGAGACGAGAGGATTTGAACCTCCGAAACCCTTTAGGGGTTAACCTCATTAGCAGTGAGGCGCACTAGACCGGGCTATGCGACGTCTCCAACAAGAAGTAAGGTTACCGCCCAATGATGAGGTAGCCAATTTATCGGTGAGAAGTAGGCTATCTGCATGAATACGGTGAGTAATCCCAACAATAATGAAAAAGTGGATGAAGTGAGAACTCACGATATCCCAATCGCAGATGCGATGAGTGAGTTTATGAAGCAGGGTTGGGCGCCATCGCCACTTTCTGGAGTTACATTACATCCATCAATTCCATATACAAAACTACGGCGTGAGAAATTATCTAAAAAATATCCTGGAATAAGATTAGTTTTCCCAGCTGGTTCATTAAAGATTAGAAGTAATGATTCAGATTATCCATTTCGTGCTCACTCAGCCTTTTCTTGGTTTACTGGAATTATTGCACCGGACGCTGTGCCTGACTCTGTTTTTGTAATGGAGCCAAATACAGAAGGTCATGAAGATTTATTATTTATTCACCCAAGATCTGCTCGAGATAATGATGAGTTTTATAAAAACACTAGGTACGGGGAGTTCTGGGTTGGGCGGCGAATGAGTTTAGATGAGAATCAAATTAAGTATGAACTTAAGGTAAGGCAAATTGAATCTATTGAGCAGTTATTTGCAGATAAGAAAGAGGCATTAATAATCCGTGGTGAGGATAAAAAACTAGACAAGCTAGTTACAGAGAGTGAAGATAAAGAGAAAGAGTTTTTAAACTTTACATCTTTAATGAGATTAGTTAAAGATGAGTATGAAATTGATGAGATGCAAAAAGCGGTTGACGCATCTGTTCGTGGCTTCGCCGATATGGTGCGAGTATTTCCAGCTGCCACCTCAGTTCCAAGAGGTGAGCGGGTAATTGAGTCAGCTTTTTATGGCAGAGCACGTCTTGAGGGTAATGAGAATGGTTATCCAAGTATTGTGGCGGCAGGATCTCATGCTTGCGTGCTGCACTGGATTAAAAATGATGGTGATGTATTACCAGGGGACTTGGTATTAATTGATGCTGGTGTTGAAGTTGAATCCCACTACACCGCAGATATCACTAGAACATTCCCAGTTAGTGGAAAATTTAGCGAGGCACAGCGCAAGATTTATATGATTGTTTATAAAGCACAAAGTGCTGGAATTGCGGCAGTTAAACCTGGCGCTAAATTTAAGGATTACCATGATGCTTGTATGGTTGAAATTGCAAAAGGTGCTGCAGAACTCGGTGTATTGCCAGTTTCAGTTGAAGAATCACTAAAGGCCGAAAACGGCCAACATAGAAGGTGGCAGTTTCATGGCTCTGGCCATCATTTAGGAATTGATGTGCATGATTGCGCACATGCTAGAAAAGAGCAGTATGTAGATGCGATATTAGAGCCAGGAATGATTTTAACTGTTGAGCCTGGTTTTTATATTCAACCAGATGACACTTTGTTCCCAGAGGAATACCGCGGCATTGGCGTGAGAATTGAAGATGATATTTTAGTTACAGAATCTGGTTGCAAGATACTAAGTAACGCACTTCCTCGTCATCCTGATGAGGTTGAGGCGTATATGGCGAAATTACTAAATTAGTTAAACTCCAATACTACAAATACTTAATCTAAAATACTTCGAGAATTTTTTTGACTCTGTTTATATAAGTATAATTTTTTGCCTTAGAGAACGCAAGTTCTAACTTATTTTTTGCCAAAGCAGGATTTAAAATTAAATTGCTAATAGCCTCAGTCAAGCTAGCATAATTGCCAAATTCGTAGAACCAAACTTCGTCATCACTAAAAATATTTCTATGAGAGACTGTATCTGAAACTAAAATTGGGCGACGAAGTACGGCATACTCTAAAGCCTTCAAAGGAAATCTATCCTCAAAAAAAATACCATCGGGGTATGGGAGTATAAATGCATCACTATGTATTAATTGTGTTAACAATATTTCGTGAGACTGCCTTGGGTGTATAAATAACTGATCACTTCTAGATAATTTAGAAAATTTATGATTAATAGCTGGAATTAATTCATCTTCAATCCCATACAAATATACTTGAATCTTAAAGCTACTTTCCGAATTATTAATTTTCTCGATATCAGATATCAAATCATATATTTTTTGATCATAGCCAGTAGAGAATATGCTTCCCACATATGATATTCTAAAATCTGAGCGCTTAGTGGACTTACTCGGTGCTTGGTTTACAAAAAAAGCATTAGGTACTGCCATAGGAGCTAATACTGTATTTTTGTGATCAAGTTTTATACGAGAAAGACGCAACTTGGCTTCAACTGAAACACTAATTGGGGCAATTACTAATTTCCCAGACTTTTGCATTAGTTTTAAAAATAACAAATCTATAAAGTGTGGTTTTAAGTGAACTTCGACTACTACTTTTTTTATATGACTTTTTTTGTAGTTAAGTAAACCAATTAATGGATCTCTACTCCATAATATATCAGTTGTGCTTGGAATAAGATATCTGGAGTAAAGGGCTGCAATTATTCTTTTAATAATAAAAAGTTGTTTGTCAATTAACCTTGATTTAGAGTTTATTATAGAAGTTTTGTTCCAAAAGTATTTTAAAATTAATCTTGAGATTTCAGATCTACCAAATTCATTGAAGTTACTTGGAGAAATAATCATGGATTTGTATCCCAGTTCTTCTAGCGCTTGCATTGTGTAAAAAATCGTTACTCCATATGCTTTTTCCGTTGGGTAGCGAACATTTGAGAAGTAAACTACTATCATATGGCTCCCTTTCTAAGTATTAAGAAGTTTAATTGACAAATAACCATAAAATAATAGCAGTTTAAGATCAAACTATGATACGTTTTGAATATGCGTAGTCAAAAAAATCTTACTCAAAATAAATTCTTAAACGACGTACATTTTAATTTTATAACTGAAAAAACGGGCTGGATAATTAGAAGAATTGTCGACGAATTAATTCCAATTACATCTTCTTACCGCATTATTGATGGCAGAAAAGTTAAGTTCGCTAGAATATTACTTCCAAGGCATAAATCTCGCAAAATTGTCAATTATTTTGCGACATACACGTGGTTTGACCAAAAATTTATTGGTAGAGGATTTAATGTATGCCTACTCACACATCTTAATGAAGATAATAAAGATTCAGTTGCTGAATGGCGGTATGCGATAAGTAATTCAGATTTATTGATTGCTATATCTCAATTTGCTTATGATCAAGCACTAAAATACAAGTGTGATCCGGGAAAGTTAAGACTCATAGCTTATGGAATCGATCATGATGTATACCACCCGACTTGTAATTTATTGATTATTGGTAAAGCTCATAAAAGAAAAGGGAAAGTTCTCTTAAGAGAAATAATTGATTCCAAAAAATTAAATCCAGCTATTCAAGTTCGTTCAAATTCTCCACTGTGGGGCGTGGAAAGTTTCTCGCCAGACTTAAATAAATTGCCATTCTTGTACGATTGGTGTGATGCTTTGTTAGTATTATCTGAACTAGAAGGCGGACATACCCCAACCCTAGAAGCTTTGGCAAAAGGCAAACCAGTGATAACTACACCCACAGGTTATAGTTATTCTGAATTAGATAATATTGAATTTAAAATAAATGATCTGACTAGTGCAATTAGTACAATTAATAATTTTGCAGAAAATGTTTTAATGAATAAAAGTAAATTTTCAAACAAGGTAATAAATTTTAATTGGGATAGTTGGAGAAAGCAAAATTTCCGGGAAATAGCAAAATTTATAAATCGAGCTTCGGAATAAATCGAGTTAAATATGAAAAAGTATTTTAGTTACCTTATAAAGCGCATTGCACGCTCGTTTGTATACAGAAGTGAAATAATGATTGATATTTCTAATCGTCTTAAACTTGAATTTTTTAAAGATAAAGTAGATGAAAATACTTTTTTACAGATTCAGCTTATTCAAACCCTTATCAAGAACAACTTTTTGCAAACAAAGTTGCTATTTCTGGGTAAGATGAATACTGATGGAACTTATCCTGTTGTAAAATATAGGGACTACAAGAACAAAATTCTTTTATCTTTCGGGGTAGGAAATAATATTATACTTGAAGCGCACGGAGCAAAACTTGGTATGGAAGTTCATACCTTTGATCATACTACTAGCATTAAAATCCCAAATAAATTTAAAGATAAAATTTATTACCATTCTGTAGGAGTTACTGGTCATAAAATAATTCCTGGGTGTTTAAAATTAGAGCACATAATGAGTTTATATAATATCTCACATGAGAAAGTTGAAATTCTAAAACTGGATATAGAGGGATGTGAATGGGATGTTTTAATTTCTGATCTCAATTTTATTAAATCTTTTCCCCAGATAATAATTGAATTTCATGATTTAGATAAAGTGACTAACCAACAACAATCAAGCATGTACTTTAATGTTTTGCAAAGAATATTTGAAACTCATCAGTTAATCTATATTTCTCCGAATAATTTTTCTAGTTTTTCACATGTTAATAACATAATATGGCCATTTACTTTTGAGGCTGTTTTTGTAGCAAGATCAATTCTTGATGATACTTTTACGGGAGTTTTTGATCCAATAAAATTTGCTGAAGACCAGGTTAATAATAGAGATTTTGGACCAAGAATTAGTTTATTAAGTTGGTGGCAATGATGAATAATGGATATCCGATATACAAGCCGAAAATCGGGTTTTCTGAGGGTTTTGCTGTAATAAGGTCAATTGCTCGAAAACAGATCAGTGGAAAGCGTAACGTAATTAGTGTTGAGGAGAAAAAGATTGGTAAAGCACTTAATGTCTCAGAACTCATACTTGTTTCAAATGGCACGGTGGCTATTGAAGTTGTGTTACGTGTTTTAAATTTGCCCAAAGGAAGTAGAATTCTAGTCCCAGAAAATGGATATATAGCGGTTGCAAATAGTGTTATTGCACTAAACTTTGAACTAGTAGTCTGTCCACTTAACCCTGATACTCTTCAAATTGACCTAGAAATTGCAGAAAATCTGATAGTAAAAAAGTCTGTTTCTGCAGTAATTATAATTCATAATTATGGATTTGTGACTGACTTAAATTTACTTCAAAAAATTTGTAATACCAACGGTGTTTTTTTAATCGAAGATTGCGCTGAGGCTATTGGGAGCACTTTTAATGGCACACCAGTCGGTAGTTTTGGTGATGCTGCTACTTTTAGTTTCTTTGCTAATAAATTAATAACATCCGGTGAAGGTGGTGGAGTTAGTTTTAAGTCTAAAATTTATTCAGAGAGAGCCAGGGTGTTAATTGACCAAGGAGTTAAAAATAAGCAATTAATGACTACAGAAGTTCTTGGCTTTAATCACCGCTTGAGTGCAATATTAGTAGGGGTTCTTTCTGCGCAATCACGAAAAATAAATAAGCTGATAGGCATAAAGCGCATCATTTACAACTACTATAAAAGCTATTTGTTTAGTGACAAAATTAAATTTCAGGTCTGCCCACAAGGAAGCTCTGATGTTCCCTGGCTAGTTAATATTAAGTTTAATTCTAATAAAAATCGCGATGAGTGTATTAAAATTCTCGCTAAAAATAAAGTTGAAACTAGAATGATATTCCCACCACTCGACAAAATTTATTATGGCTCTCATGTTAAATGTAATGCTAGCGAATCAGGATTAGAAATATACAAACATTGGCTATCCTTACCTTCTTATCCAGGATTAAGAAAAAAAGATATTAGATTTATATGTAATTTGATCTTGAAAAGCTTGGAGTAATCTAGTTTCTAAAAGAAATTGAATTCGATATTTCATGATCAACCATTTTTTGAATTAGTTCTTCAATAGTTTTCTGTGGTTTCCAAACTAGCATCTGCTGGGCCAATGTAGAGTCTCCAACTAGGTGGTTGACCTCAAGGGGCCTGAAATAGGCACTGCTAACTTTTATTGCTTGAGTACCATCAACCAAAAAAGCGGCCTCTTCTAAACCTATTCCTGACCATTTAAGTTTAATTTTAAGGGTGTGAGCGACCATGTTTATAAAATCTCTCACTGAGAATGATTTTCCAGTTGCAATAACTAAATCAGTTGGTTGATCCAATTGCAAAATTTGCCACATCAATTCAACAAATTCCTCTGCATCACCCCAATCTCGTTTAGCATCTAAATTACCAAGCAATATAGTTTTTTTCTCCCCTCGACTTAGCGCAACTAAGCCACGAACAATTTTGCGTGTGACAAAAGTTTCGCCTCGCAAGGGTGATTCATGATTAAATAGAATTCCATTTGAAGCAAAAATGCCATATGCATCACGATAATTTTTTGTTATCCAATAGGCAAAAAGTTTTGATGTAGCGTATGGTGAGTTTGGAGCGAAAGGTGTCAATTCGCTCTGTGGATATGGCGCATTGCCAAACATCTCAGATGTTGAAGCTTGATAAAATTTGGTCTTTTGCACAAGATCCATTTGTCTGATGGCTTCCAACAATCTAAGTGTACCGATAGCATCTGCGTTTGCTGTGTACTCAGGGGTTTCAAAAGAAACTTGAACATGACTTTGTGCTGCTAAATTATAGATTTCATCGGGTTCCACGTCGCCTACAATTTTATTTAAGCTAATTGAGTCAGTCATGTCTCCGAAATGCAAAAATAATTTGTTTTCATAAACATCCTGATCATTGATTAAGTCATCAATTCGCGCGGTATTAAATGATGAAGATCTTCGCTTGACTCCGTGGACTTCATAGTTTCCTTTATTTAACAAAAACCTCGCTAAATACGCACCGTCTTGCCCTGTTATGCCAGTGATTAAAGCTTTTTTATTCACTCTATGATTCTAGCATAATCTAAAGTATGAGTTTAACCATTTGCAACGCCAGTTTCTAAGATCAATTTAGAGTTATTAGCTTTTATTAATGAGTTAAGTAGAATAAAAAGTTGCTCTTCGGGATTCCATCTTGTATTAGTAATACTACTTTGGATTTTTGAAACTGTATGAAAAAGATCTTTACCTTTGCTAAGATAATCAATAATCTCTCTTAGAAATTCTTTTTCAAATTTGACTAATTGTTCTATGGATAAAAATACGCCATTTGATGATTTTTGTAGAAAATTAGAACTGACACCATCTCTGTCCCCATAGATAAGCAACTTAAGACGTTTTTAGGGATATGAAAAATAGATGGATAGATAACTGTCGCCTTTTAGTTAAAGTATACCTTCGCGCTTTCGAATCTTTGATCCAAGCCATTTAACTGGGTCATACTTAACATCTACTACTCGCTCCTTCATAGGAATAATGGCGTTATCGGTTATGCGAATATGTTCAGGGCAAACTTCAGTACAGCACTTAGTAATGTTACACATTCCAAGGCCGTGCTCCTCTTGAGCGTTCTTCTTTCTATTTTTAAGCATATCTAATGGGTGCATATCAAGTTCTGCAATTCTGATAAAAAACCTAGGCCCAGTAAATGATTTCTTATTCTCTTCATGATCTCTTATTACATGGCAGGTGTCTTGGCATAAGAAACATTCAATACATTTTCTAAACTCTTGGCTTCTTTCAACATCAATTTGCTCCATACGAGCCTCACCTGGCTTTAAATCAGCAGGGGGCGTAAATGATTCAATCTCCATTGCTTTTTTATAGTTAAATGAAACATCCGTTACTAAATCTTTAATCACAGGAAAAGCGCGAAGTGGTGTGATAGTTATTGTTTCATCATCTTTAAAGTTTGCTACCTGGGTCATGCAGGCAAGGCGTGGTTTACCATTTATTTCCATTGAGCATGAACCACACTTACCAGCTTTGCAATTCCATCTAACCGCTAAATCACCCATTTGGGTTGCTTGCACTCGATGAATTACATCTAGAACTACTTCTCCCTCATTTGCCTCAACGCTGACCTCTTCTAATTTGCCATCCGTTGGGCCACCGCGCCAGATCTTAAGCTTTATATTTTTCGCCATTATCTGCCGCCCTTCATAGTTTCTTCTTTACTCATATATTTTTCAAGCTCATGGATATCAAAAAGGTCAAATAGTTCTTTAGGCATAAATGGTAACTCTTGTTGCTTAACAACTACCTCTTTGCCATTAAAAGATGTGATGTTATTAAGCCCTCGCCATTTTGTGTTCATAACTGGGAAATCATCCCTAGTGTGACCACCACGGCTTTCTTCCCTAACAATTGCAGATTTTGCTGTGCTTTCAGCAACTAACAACATGTTATCGAGATCAAACGATAAGTGAAATCCTGGGTTAAATACTCGATCTCCTTGGACTGAAACATTTTCAATTCGCTTTCTTATTTCTGCAATCCTATTTATAGCATCAGCAAGTTCGCTCTTAGTTCTAATAATGCCAACTAGGTTATGGGTTATCTCTTGTAGCTCTTGATGAAGGGTGTATGGATTCTCACCACCTACGCGTTTAAATGGGGCTGCGATTCGCTCTGCTGCATTTTTAATTGATGTATCTGAAACCTTTACGGCCTGTGACTGTTTAACATATTCAACAGCGCCAGCACCTGCTCGTCTACCAAAGACTAAAAGATCAGATAGTGAATTACCACCTAATCTATTTGAACCATGCATGCCACCTGCTACCTCACCTGCTGCAAATAAACCAGGAACTCCAACTGCTGCTGCTGTATCAGCATCAACTTCAACACCGCCCATTACATAATGACAGGTTGGCCCAACCTCCATTGCCTCTTTCGTAATATCAACACCAGCTAACTCATAAAACTGATGCCACATAGATGGCAATCGTTTTTTAATTACTTCAGCAGTTAGTCGCTTTGAAACATCAAGATAAACACCACCATGTGGTGAACCACGTCCTGCCTTTACCTCTGAGTTAATTGCTCTAGCTACTTCATCCCTTGGTAATAACTCTGGCGGCCTTCGGTTATTGTCTTGATCAACATACCAACGATCTGCCTCTGCCTCGTTGTCAGCGTATTTATCTTTAAATACATCTGGAATGTACTTGAACATAAAACGCTCACCATTTGAGTTTGTTAAAACACCACCTTCACCACGTACTGACTCTGTTACTAAAATTCCTCTAACTGATGGTGGCCAAACCATTCCAGTTGGGTGAAATTGTAAAAACTCCATATCAACTAAATTACCGCCAGCTTTTAATGCCAGTGCGTGTCCATCACCAGTGCCCTCCCAAGAGTTTGAGGTGATCTTAAATGTTTTACCAACGCCACCCGTTGCCAAAATAACTGCAGGTGCTTCAAATAAAACCTCTGCGCCATCTTCTCGCCTATAACCATAAACACCAGCTACTTTGCCATTTTCTTTAATAACTTCCGTGATTGTGACCTCAGCAAATACTTTTAGATACGCCTGCGCATCACCAAACTCTTTTTTATCTGCTTGCTGCATAGCAACAATTTTTTGTTGCATTGTTCTAATTAACTCAAGGCCTGTTCTATCGCCAACATGGGCAAGGCGTGGGTATTCATGCCCACCAAAGTTACGCTGTGAGATCTTTCCTTCTTTTGTTCTATCAAAGAGTGCGCCCCACATCTCAAGCTCCCAAACACGATCTGGAGATTCTTTAGCGTGTAGCTCAGCCATGCGGTAATGATTTAAAAACTTTCCACCTCGCATAGTGTCTCTAAAATGCACTTTCCAGCCATCATTTTCATTCACATTACCCATAGATGCTGCAACACCACCTTCTGCCATAACAGTGTGGGCTTTACCAAATAATGATTTACAAATGATTGCAACGCGTAGTCCTGCGCTCCTTGCCTCAACAGCGGCCCTAAGTCCTGCGCCTCCTGCGCCAATTACTACTACATCATAATTGTGACGCTGCATTTGAATTTTCTCACTCATTTGTAATCACCGATTAAAAGAAGTAAAAATTAGTAATGGCCCCACTTGAGACCTGGCGGACATAGAAATCAGTAAAGGCAACCCAAAGTAATGACACCCAAGCAAAGTTTGGATGATAGTGATTTAACCTTGAAACAATTGTCCAGGCTTTATATCTTGCAGGATGCTTTGAAAAATGTTTTAACCGTCCACCAATAGTATGGCGGCAGGTGTGACAAGAGGCGGAGTAAAGCCAAAGAAAACTTGCG
>Ga0209358_10003561_pt1 | contig 11466 bp, 21 predicted proteins | sample LauGreFa1BDMLBSN_2_FD_187574 | JGI IMG/M metagenome (GOLD analysis project Ga0209358, IMG submission 187574) | Freshwater lake microbial communities from Lake Michigan, USA - Fa13.BD.MLB.SN (SPAdes) (version 2) | ecosystem: Environmental > Aquatic > Freshwater > Lake | place: Lake Michigan, USA...
TCTAAAAACATCCCCTACTTAAATTACAACCCTAACGGTTTAGGATTGCGCCGTAAATCCGATAATGCTTTTGCTGCCTCATTACGCGCACCTTGAACCGGATTCTTCCAGTAGGCTGACAAGTCAAACTTGCCAATCGCAGAAGGATTATATCCAGTTGGTGTTGGTGCAGCGGATTGATTCATGTATTTCCAGTAATCAGCAGCAACTTCGTGGTTAGTAATGCCTTTTTCAAGCATCATTTTCTCCACTTCTTCAATCTGCTCGTCGCTATCAACCAAGCCTTTTTCTTTTAGCTTGCTGCGGCGCTTGTTCAATTCCTCCATCGCATCTCTTTGCTGGAGTCTTGCTTCAAGGTGAGCAACTCGGTCATTTGCTTTCTGAACAGCAAAATTGGTTGAGTCTTCAATTTCGAGTTCAGGAATCGGCATATCTGGCTTAGCTTCTTTTGTTAAACGTAAGAAAGCTTTGCGAGTTTTTGGATTCTCAGCAAGTTGACGGGCCAAAAGAGCCAGTTCATCACGGGCTTCATAGCTAAGGTCTTCAAGTGACATAGGTTATCCCCTTTAATAAACAATAAAAAAGCGCATCAGATAATGCGCTTACCGCCGGGCTTTTCAACCATCATGCGATTTTTAACACCAGTTGCAGCGGCGTTCTTCAAACCACCCATTTGCGAGAAGCGAGGTGTGTTGACGATCTGACCGTTTTGCTGAGTGTTGTCAGTTGGGTTGCGAGGTGCAGCAGCACCACGGGGTTTAAACAAATCCATAGTGATTTCTCCAAAAATTATGACATCATGCCGGGAACTGCTGGCGCAGCAGCCATTGCTTTGCCTTCAGGTGTAGCACCCCCTGCTTGCGGCAAGGTTTGCAACATTTGTAAAATTTCAGACTTCTTAAGTTCTTCCATACCGTCAGAGTTTTTACCTGTCAGTTCGGATAATACTTTGATTGCTGAAATAACTTTTTTGCCTTCTTCTGAATCAGAGCCTATAGCTGGCAGTGCGCGTTTAATCAAATCCATCGCCAACCCAAGATTAACCATTGCTCCCTCTTTTGAACCCATTTTTGGTTCTGGAGTGGACATGGGTGCTGCCATTGGGGATGAGGATTCTTCGGTTTCGACTTCTTCCGCTTCGCCTTCTCCCATTTCTGGAGCTTCAGGAGCTTCTTTACTCCCTTTTTGCTGCTCCATGAGACGCATAACTTCTTCAGATGATACAGCCATAATAACTCCGTATGAAATTTGGCAATAGAAATAAACAAATTACAAAACTTTGTCAAGTTTTATTATCGTTTCATGCGCCCATAAGAGCCTCTATTTGGGCTTCGCTCCTGATATGTGCCCAAACGCTGAACTCGATACTGTAAAGTTGGCCCTTTTTCTTCTTGCCTTAATGCTTCTGAAGTAACTCTAGGCTGATCTGCTTTTGATGTAGTTTCTACGCCATTTGCGTTCATGCTACCTCCTGTAAATTTGGTGGAGAGCTAGGTTTAGGCTGTTGTTGTTGCTGTTGTTGCAACATAGCCATTTCTTCCTGTTTTGCTTTGTTTAGCTTAAGCTTTTCTTTCAACAATTGCTTCATAGGCGGTTCTAGCAAGTCTAACAGACCTTCTTGGTCAATAGCACCAGCCTGATGCAGACTAAATGCTAAGTTTCTCAAGTCTTCTGTGAAGATTGGACTATTACTATGAGCATCGACCTTTACCATAAAGTCATCAGTGAATTGTTCAGGAATAAAATCATTACCGTCATCGTCTTTCAACATGATTGGCTGATATTTCTGAATACACTTCAAGTAAAGCGTTGCTACTTTCTCAAGAGCGTCTTCAATAATCAATGCTCGTTTCTTTGCTCTGGAGCTGCCGAGTCTTGATAACGATTCCGCATGAGATTTGGAGCGCACTCCCGCTTCACCTCGACCAGCCAACACGGGAGTAATACCGCTTGCTTCTGCAAACATTGCGTCCACTTCTCGGATGACTTCAAAAAGATCGTTTGGAATGTTTGGCGCAAGACGTTCGACCTTTGCACTTGGCATATCGCTAGAAAGCAAACCGCCAGCACGATTAAGCGCAAAGTTCTTTTCATCCAAAATACCGTTAAAGCCCATCAATGCAGTTGGTGGAGAGACTTGCTTGTTAAGCAGATCAAGAATCTCACCCATGCGCTTATTACGTACATCTTGCAAGAACACTAAGCGCTGAACTTCACTCTGACCCCAATAATAATCATACTGAGGATTCGGGCAGAACTGGATGAATGGCAACTCACCTTTCAAGAACATCTTTTCGCCCGGACGGTCATAAATAATAACGTCTGGATCAGCGATAGTTACGCATTGGTAGTCACCAATCTCGTCATTGAATACCCACAGTTCGTGCATCTCAATTGTGTCTTCAGCAACTCTTGCCTTGTAGCGATTCATGCCTGACAAGTCTAAGTTGACGTTACCCATTAGGCTTGGATTTGCCTGAGACATAATGATGCGGTCTATACCTTCGGGAACATCACTTGCCTGTTCATGGTATGCCGTAGTTACGCGCTTTAAAATGCTGTCGCGTTTAGGGTGGGCGTACAGTCTGGAATATAAATCTGACTTTGTGATGTAGTAGGTATGGACTAAAGCTTCTTGTCTATCGGTGTACGGCGTGTCTTCACGCAAGACGCCAATCGCACCCGGATCAACCATGTAAGGATTTAAACTTCCACCGGGGCCAATGATTAGCTTTGTGTAAGATGTGTTGTAGCACAGCGACCAGAGCAAAACATTAGAGCAAACCTGATCCGTATTTGAGCGCAGCCAATCATCATTCAATAGGTTTTGCATGGGGCGAATTTTTTTCTGTTCGCCAACCTGTACGGCAGCACCTAAGTTAATGGTAAAGCGCGTTGTTTCAGCAGAATATAAAAAACTGCTGAGTTGATCTATGTGCGGATAAATTTTGTTAAAGATTGCTGGCGCGTCTTCGGGGCCAGAACCAAAAAGAAAGTAAGAACGCAGAGCGGCATAATCAGCCTTGCGTTCTTCTCTTGAGACTAAACATTTTCCGATGAGATCAATGTAGAACTGTTCTCTTTGTAGAGGCTCTGACGGAATTCTCATTTTTTATCCAATGATAAATTGTCTTGGTCTTGCATATAACTCGCAGGACGGGGCGGTGTCAAGTTCCCAACTTGGTTTGGCATGATACCAACTTGCTCACCAGCAACGGACGGGAACATATTTCCGCTCAATAAGTTGTTCATAGTAAGTTTACCACCTGCTCCACCCCATATAGCAGAGTCTCCTGCGCGTGGTTCGCGTGGAGGTTCAGGCACACCCTTGGGTGCTGGCTTGTTATTGCGCGAATAGTACCCTGCTTGACTGTCACCTTCCCTTGCAGACTTGATATTTGTCATGTTGAAATCAAGCGCAAGCTGGTCTAGCGTCTTGTCGTTGTGTTTTGTGGTGTCTGACTTGGTTCCTACTGGCTGCAAGAACACCATTTGGACGTTTTCAGTGCATCCATCAGGGCAAACAGGCTCCCAAGCCTCAAAAAACCCATGTAAATCGCATTTATAATCGTGCATAACACTCATATCTATCTCCCCTTAATTTGCTCATCTAAACTATAATCTGAGTAATCTAACCTGTTTTTAAGCCCTAATTTGAGCTTGATGCCACCATTTTCTACCTGCAAACCATATCCACGGACAATAACGGGCTTGGGTTTCTTCCTCCACTCAATCCATTTCTGCCCAAACCTAATCATTACCGCCACCTCGCCATTTTTCCACGCTAAATACGCCTTGGAAACCCGTCTTTGCACCAATTCCGTCATGTTTGCCCGGTCGTAGAAGAAAATATCGTCCATTCTGGACTTATCTACCCCTGACAGTTCATAAAACAGGCGCATTGGTATCCCGCGCTTCTTGTCTGCGCGAAATCGCCTCATTATTTGCTTTAATTCCTCTTTAGGAATGATGTAATCATCATTACTGTCCATACACTCCTATCCTTTTAAGGTAGTCAGATACGGTTCTGCCCACAACAATCTGCTCTGGCGTACTGTCTTCCTGTGTTCTGCTGACATTTCTTGTGATTTTCTGTGCAATTAGGCGAGGCTGAAGCTGTTCAGCAAAGGCAGCGCAAGCCAACGCACTTGCCATCACGCGATCATCCTTGTTCCTACCTGACGCAAGGATAGAGCCGCCATCACGCACGATGGTTTTCATCTCGTCGATCAGATCAGTAGAGACAATCGTTATCATCCCGCGCTCAAAGTAGTCTTTCATGTAAGAAAGCATACGTTCTTTGCTAGACGCTGTAGTCAGCCAGCCAATAGAGTTAGACAAACCACCCATCGTGTCGTTACGCCGCCAGATATAGTTGCTCATTGAACCCAATACGTCCATCAGTTGATGTCCGGTTTTGCCTCCCAACGCTGCTGCTTGGCGTTTTAGATTGCGTAACTCGTTAATGACTGCCTGACCGGGGCCATTTACTTCCAAGTTTAGTGTTGAGTTTTTGTACGCGCCAGCTAGATGAGCAATCACCCACGCAAACTGGTAGGTGTTCATCTCTGGAGTAGCAAACTCTGCAACCTGCTCCATACCGTCAGCATAGCAACGGTACACTTGTATGCAAAAGCGATCAGCCCAATCAGAACTGCCATAAGCAGGATCAGCGCCAATGACATAAAAAGCTGTATCAATGGGTTCCTCCCATATTTTCAATGTTGACATTCTGTCAGTGGATTTCAGCACCTCTGTATCAATAAAGTTAGCGCCCATGCTGTAGCGATAGTGGTCGCACTTAATCTGCTTAGCTATCTTCATAGCGTCCGTACAACGGGCGTTAGAGAAGAAGCTTAGCCCCGTCATGATGAAGGCATAGTCTTCAGTAGGCGGGAACTCCTGATACATCAACGCATCGTCTTTAATTCCTTCGTAGAGCTTCCAGCGCCACCAAGCAATCTGCCGCGAGTTAATCTCTACGTTGTAGAGCTTCTTAATATCTCGCGTCCATTCCTTTTCTTCAGGCGTAAGCTTCCCATCCCAATACACTTTGTAGAGATTGGAGTCACCCGGAACGGAGTAGAGTTGGTTACGCCACCAGCCGCAGAAAATAGCGTGTTGAGAACGTGCGCGTTTAGCAGTGGTGTACATATCGTGAAACATATTAAATCCACGCGCAGTGGACTCAAAGATATACAGACGCTTCTCGTTGGTTTCAGCGAGAGAGGCAAGCAAAGACGCTAAGCCTTCTTCATCGCCCCACGAAGACGTTTCTGTTCCGTGAAGGAATGTGATGCCCTTGCCACGACCAAGACTTCCTTTCGCTCTAAGCCCTGCGACTTGATAAAAGATTCGACTTCGGTTTTTGAGCGCAAGCGAGTTTCTATTGTGTGAGAGTATGGGTATCTTGTACTCTTTTGGTAAACCATCCATATAGGCCGAGAGTGTTCCTTTGAACATGTCTCTGTTTTCTTCAGTATCAGTGACCAGTGTTCCATTAAGTCCATTGTTTATGTAGTGCCAGTAGAGGTCTAGGGCCAAAGAAATAGTCGTAATGCCAAGTTGTCGGCCTTTCAAGATAACGAAGAAGTGGATGTTATCTTTCAAGCCATTCGCTATTTCTTCCATCACGTAGGTTTGCGTACCTAGCAAATCATCTAGGTTTCGCAAGCCTTGCTCTTTTGTCTCAATCTTTAGTTGAGCACAAAACTTGTAGAACTGATTTAGATTGAATTTCATTTTATAAAGTTCTTCATTTCTTTATTCTTCCTGCGTCAAAGCTATCAAGATTCCAGTTGGCGATACGTAGCCTAGCCTCTTTGTCTTTAGCAACACGTAGAAGCTCATCTACTATCTCTGGTCTGTACACTTCTCTCCACCCGCGTACTAACTCTATCTTCTCCGCAGGTTTGATAGCCTTTATTGCTCTGTTCATCTCATTTTTCAAGATACGTCTGGAAAGCAATAGTTCCTCCTTGTACTTATCCTGCGTATCGCTCTGCTGCGTAGAGTTCTCCATTTAGCACCTTCTTCATTCTCGACAACTCAGATAGGCATTCTGCCAACAGGCTTGCAGAACGGGCTTGCTGACGCCGCAACTCCATGACTAGCTCAGCATGGTTCATACGACGAACCTCTTGCCAGTAGTCATCTGCTTCCATATCCACATAGTCTTCATGCAACTCTATGACGTTACTCATGTTGTCCTCCTTTTAATTCCCTACGTAGCTTTCTAATCTCAGCTATTAACGCCTTGTGATAAATAAACATCTTGTGCAAATGCCTAGCCCAAACATTAAATCCACCCAACTCCATAGCCCTTACAATATCCGGCGTATCCGAAAACCACTCAGCCTTTCTCACCACATCTAAGTCTTTAGGTGTCTTCACTCTGACCTCCATACACGTATGCCATCACCTTCACGGCGAGCGATAAACTTCATACCCAACTTCTTACCTGCCCTCCAATTACCGTTCAGCACCACTTGCATCTGCACACCCTCTACATAAAAGCTTTGCCCAACCCCCATCTCCGCATACGGATACCGTCTCACTACTCTCGCACCCGGCATAGGGACAGCATCATCAATAATGACTCCCATATCTACACCTCTATCCATATCAATACCTCCTAAATAACACCGGGACGCACACCGTCCATCTTTTGCTTCCATACGGGTTTGCCATCAGGGAAAAGACTCAGCATATTCTTTGCATTAGCCAGCTTGTCTTCTAGGCTCATGTTGTAGAAGTGAACTATCCAATCCCCTAGCTGCCACTTAGTCGGATGCTGGTTCATGGTTTTGGCAGGAACTAACCTCACCATATCCCGAACCCACTTCTCCTCTTGCATCAAGTTCCAGAGATGCGCTTGTTGCCGCCACGGATACTGTTTCCACACATCAAAGTCATTAATCATTCTTTCTAACAACTTCTCACAGCGTCCAGCTCTAAAAATCATCACATCGTAATTTAGAGGCCACCAACCCGTTGCTTCTCTCGCCACCATAACGCTGTCATAAGGCTCAAATACGTCTCTAACGCTTATGTTGTGGTTCATGAACAAGGTATCCATACCTACGTGCATCACAACATCGTAGTTCTTCAAATCCTCCAACAAACTTCTAATGTCATCCAGAACAATATGGTTGAAGTTTTGGTAATCTAAATGATTGGCCTTGTAGTCATAGCCATGCTTAGCGCAGTACGCCTTGTGGTTAGCAGAACAAACCTCTGTCAACTCCTGAATGTTCTCAGACCAGTTACTCCTAATCAATACCCTCATACATATCTCCCCATAATCAACATAAACACTATAGACGAAAAAAAGCCCACCTACAAGAGATGGGCAAAATGACTACGCCAAGCGAGAAAGAATGCGCAGTCAACACAGAAGGAGAATCATGACGATTCCAAAACAGAGAATACCAGAACCACGGAAAACATGAAATTTATCTATGGATTTCTAGGTGATGCTCTTTACACAACCAGACAACATCCAAAGGACGCGAGTAATCAGGATGATGGCCTTCAACCTTTTCAGAACCGCAAACATGGCAAGGAGTCTTTAAAACCTTACCCGCCTTTATGGCATACCTTAAAGCATCCTTAACCCTCATCCTATCTTTATTCTTTTGCCACCAATCTTTCTTTTTTTTGGTCATGTATCCCGGATTTGCGGCAGCCCACTCTCGTTGATATGCGGCTCGGTCTTCCGTTTTCTTTTTCCAACCATCAGGACGAGAAGCATTAGCCTTTGCTAAACGATCCTTCGCATAAGCAGACAAACAAGCCTTACACCAGTTATTCAAGCCATCCTCTTTAGCTCTGTTCACCGAGAAATCAGCAGGCTCTTTACGCTTGCCACAACGACCGCAATCCTTCATGGCATATCCTTCCCTAGAAAACTATATTCTATAGTACCTAGAAAAAAATATGTTCGTCACCACGCAAATTTCTTTGGGGAGGGAGCGGGATAGGGCACGCAACAATCAAGGTCAAGACCCATCGACATAGCCAGAAAGACAAGAACAGAGTCAAACGCTAACAGGCACAACCCTTTCCCTTTTTAGATAGCATTTAAAACGATTCTGAGGGCTATACACAAGGCTATCGGAAGGGGAGGCAACCAACCCCTATGCCCTTATGGCAATCGACTAGGGGCGATGGTAGGGCACCTCTCTCTCACTTTCCCCCATTGCACAATTACCAACTGGTATATATTTATATTAAACAACTTATATGTTAATTATATAAAGTACGTATATATATTATATAGATATATATAGCCTATAACTATTGTTTATAGACAATAGATTGTTAAATACAATGAACATAATGTATTGAATAATCCTATAACCTATATATAATATTACTCAGCAACAACAATTTATTAACTGTTTAGGGGATTAGACAATGACGACTATATATCAGGAAATTACCGATTCAATCGTTGCAGAACTAGAAAAAGGTGCTACACCTTGGGTTAAGCCTTGGAACGCACCTGCCAGTGCTGATAAGAATGTTGTTAGCGGTAAAGCTTACAGAGGCATCAATCGTTTACTACTGGCAATGATTAGCGGCATCAAAGGCTACTCTAATCCGGCATGGGCTACTTATGATCAATGGGCTAACCTTGGCGGCAATGTTCGCAAAGGCGAGAAAGCAGCCAAGATTATCTTTTTCTCTCAAGCAAAGGATAAAAAAGCAGCAGCAGCCGGTGAAGATAAGTTTTATCAATTTGCAAGGGCTTACAGCGTTTTCAATGTTGAGCAGGTTGAAGGTATTGACATTATCGCAAGTGATGACATTCCAGTAAGTGACAATCAAAAGATTGAAGCCTGTGAAAACAGAATCATTGCTACACAAGCAAAGTATTCTATTGGCGGCGATACCGCTTGCTATATACCTTCCATTGATTCTATCCGCATGCCAGCTTTAAATACTTTTCAATCCGCTGAGCATTACTACGCTGTGTTTTTCCATGAATTAACGCACTGGACAAGCGAAAAGACTAGGTGTGACCGTGATTTATCTAAGGGCAGGTTCGGTAATGCTGATTATGCTTTCGAAGAATTAGTCGCCGAACTAGGTGCTGCTTTCTTATGTCAGCAACACGGCATCAAAGGCGACTTACGCCATGCCGGATATATAGATCACTGGCTTAAATGCTTGAAAGCAGATTCAAGAGCAATATTCAAAGCCAGTGCATTAGCACAGCAAGCCAGTGATTTTCTACTGAATTGTGGCACTGATAAGCAGGTTTTGATTGAAGATGAACTATTAGCAGCATAAACAATGGCAGGGGGTTTTCCCCTGCTTTCCTACACTTTAGGGGATTAGATAATGAAATTTATACATCACAATACTGGCGAATGGATTCGCTCAGACTGCAATACCAGTTCAATCCGTACCAATGGATTTGTACAAGAATATCCAAGTATTGACTCCATTGGCGACAAATGGGTTAAACAGCAATTTGAATGGATGATGGAAATCGGAGAAATAGTTACATCATCCGGTTCTGATGTTTTCCAGATTAGAAGGAGTTAATCATGCAAATAGACCATGCCAGAATCTTATTTGCTTACTTATCAAACTTTCCATTATCCGAAATGGAAACATTAAAAAATGCTACTGAAACATGGGTGAATGCTGCAATGGCAGGAAAACATGCTGATTGTGTACAGGCTAGAGCGGGGTTTTATGCAACTGTAGCCAATGCAACTAATAACCTGATAGAGCATGATTTTAGATATATCGAGCAGGTTATTAACGAAGAAATAAGGGGATAACCATGCAAGCACTTAAAAAAACATACGGTGAATTTAATCAAGAGAACGACGGTAGATTATCTGGGCACGTTCTAACCATTAACGGCGTGAGGCGTGACGGTAAATTCTCTGTTACTCACTCTTTCGGTAGTGGCAAGCGGATTAATAAAATCTACACTCAAGAGCAATTAACAGAACGAATTAACAAATTAACTTCAATGGTGACAGCATGATAAACGTATACCTGAAAGTTGGATTGTTGACCTAAGCAAACCATTAATAGGGGAAAACCATGTTGAAAACATTACTTGAATTGATTGCAGGTGCGTTTTGTTTCCTGATTATGTATTGCTTTTTTATACTTTTATTGTCTGTTTAATAGGGGATTGACATGAGTTTATTGCAAGAAATAGAACAACACGGTTTAGCTGATTGTGAATTCAATAGGAAAAATACTCTGCTTACCTATTGGTTATTTGTTTTCAATGAACAAATGAGCGATGGCGATGATGGTTGGGAAGAACTAGATTTTGATGATGCACCAAGTAATTTACACTTTCGTAATTGGCTAGCAACTTGGAAAGAGGATTCGAGGGGAAAGCTTTTAAGCTTAATTTAAGACGTTTAATTTATTTAGGCTAGTCTGGTATAGGCTAGCCTTTTTTATTGCCCTAAAGGGGCTTAAAATCAATTTAAAGGGGATATATTATGGGTAAGCTTAAAGAAAGCATTATTGTTTCACAAGAATATAACGAATTTGATAATTTTGTTATTGATCCAACTATTGATCTGCAGCAAATAATTGATTGTTTAATTGAAGGGGCTACTGCTTTCACAATGTTATCTAACCATTGTCCAGTAGATGAAAAGCATTACTTTTTAGATAAACGCAATCAATTGACTAATTGTGCTGCTCTTTTGCAATCATTGATTTAACGGGCTTTTAAGACGTTTTCAGGGTGGGATGGTATCTTTCTATTCCCACGCCTGAATTTTCAGTCCTACGCGCCCGTATGCGCGTTTAAACCCTACTCTGGAGGATTCATGTCCAATCCTAAGAAGATTTACTCCATCGTTCCGCTGGCACAACCGGACGCGCAGCCAAGCGCGAGACCCAAAAGGCTAAAGCCCCAAGCCCCCAAGCCCACATCAATCTTAGATCAAAACTTTGCTTACACATCAGCGGCAGGTACAGACCTGAGAGCTAAGTTCAGAGCTATGGGATTCAAAACCCCAAAGGTAAAAAGAGTTAAGTAATTGTTACTGCTTAATTTTTAAGCACCTATTATATGTTTTTATAGAGAGATAAAGAAAATAGTCGATAGTTCTTTGTATAAAGAACTATTCATAGACTTTATATATATCAAGAACCATGCCAGATCAAAGTTATCCACAGGTTATCCACAGATAGATAGTCCCTATTGCTATCTACAAACCCATAATTATTATTCATAGACAATAATCTTATAATCAATTACATTGCGTTTGCAGTATCTTTTTAAATTACAACTTAGGAGGATTTATGAAGTATCTATTCGCTTTGTGGCTGGCTGTTACTGCCCCATTTGTATACGCCTCATGCACATATCACACTTACTGCGACCAGACAGGACGTTGCGTAAATTGTAGTACCTGCTGCTACGGTAACAACTGCACAACCAACTGCTACTAAATTAGACAACCCTAAAGG
>Ga0209358_10003563_pt1 | contig 11460 bp, 4 predicted proteins | sample LauGreFa1BDMLBSN_2_FD_187574 | JGI IMG/M metagenome (GOLD analysis project Ga0209358, IMG submission 187574) | Freshwater lake microbial communities from Lake Michigan, USA - Fa13.BD.MLB.SN (SPAdes) (version 2) | ecosystem: Environmental > Aquatic > Freshwater > Lake | place: Lake Michigan, USA...
GTACTAACTAATTCTGGTGTTATGGGAACCGTATTGAGTCCCGTGTGCGCATGGGTAATATTTTGCTCATATGGAACATCGTTAGGAGACGCGCCGGAGGAAACGCGGAGTTTCATTGCCGTAATAGGCGGAGGAAAAGACATTATATATAGACAATATATTATATATTAATATAAAATAGTGTATAAAATGTGTTCAAACGAAAATATAATAAATAATTAATCGTCACGCTCAATTGTTTCGCGCGGATTAAATTCGCCATCATCTTCTACGCCATAATCATCGTCGTCTCCTTGTAAATTAAACTCCTCAAAAAGCTCGGCATCGATTAACGCATTTTGATGCTCTCGCTCTTCCTCTTCGTCGGCATATATGTCACGCATACGCTCAGTAACTTTGTCTTTTTTACGCGCATTCTTTTCCTGTTTCGCCATCTCCTCGCCACGCTTAAACTCATTCTCCATCTGCTCGCGCTCTTCCTCATACGTCTCAGGTACGTAAAAACGCAAACCCTTTGTTGCACCAACATTCCAATCCCCTAACCTCAGGTTTTTCATCAAATTTTCTACCTCACGCTCTGTTATCTGCATCTCGCGAAACTCTCTAGTAATTATGTCCTTCTCTTTATCTTTTGACTGCGTAACATCTTCCTTTACACTCTTCTTGTTTACATTTATCGACGATTTATCACTCATTATGATTTTAAAAAATACGAGAAGCAAGTTTGCAACCATATTCTTTAATTCAGTATTCTCCTGGGCAACTACCGATATCTCCCTTACAACACCATTCTGTTGATCCTCCGCCTCTAATACCGATAAGAGAGCTGACTCATCATCTTCCGGCAATCCCCTTTCCTCTGTTACTACAACAACCGTCTTCGCAAGTTTCACATATTTCAATACCACATTCAAAAAATAATGTGTAAATAATCGCCTCACTAAATCATCATTAAATATTGAATACTTACCTGTAAGCTCCTCTTCTGGTTCTTTCCTATACTGTCTTGCAGAACCCTCTACATCTTCCCTCCTATACTGTTTACTCTTTTTAGATGATGCAGCAGAACCCTTTCCTAAAAAGCCAGATAACAAATCTTGCTGTTCACCTTCCTGTACCATCTCTTCCTCGAATTCTTCTATTTCCATTGCAACCGCTTCACCCTCAGCAGGCGCAGCACTCATTGCCCCCGACTTCAATACTCTCGCAAATAATGGCGTGTTTAATGCAAACTGAAACCATTCATTTGTCTCTATCATTACACCCCTTACCACATTCGCCAGTATACTATTGTCTTTATCCTTTACGAACTTGTCAATTTCTACGTAATATTTTTTAACAATTTTTTGAATGTCGCTTATATGCTGCTTAGATAAGCCCCAGTGCTTTGGTATAGATATTTTTTGATTATTTACACTATTCATTATAATATTTGGGAAAACCGATATCAAATTACGCATTTCATTTACTACAAACTGCATACCCTTATATGTAGTAGTATCGCGTTTGGGACACAAAATAGTATCTCCGATAAGTTTAAAATTTGTTATGTTCAATAAAAATGATTTATAACCAGCGGTTGTTGGTCTATCTAACCTCTTATATTGACTTATAAATTCTAATATAATATCAACCATTTCCACATTTTTTTCTGATAAATAATTTTTCAAATCTCTTAGCTCCTGTGTATCCTCGCTAATCTGTATATCGAAAGTATCCAATAGTTGAGATAATTTACTCAACAATATATCAGGAACTTCGGGCGACTGTCTTTCCTGATAAGAAGTAATTAAGTCGCGCATTCTTTGTATATATGATACTTCGGTCGGGTTAAAATTAAAAGGAATGATATGCTCGCGGTTTACAATATCTAGTAATGCTTGCAGTGCTTCGGGTGTATATGTATACTCGCCAGTTTCTTTTAACTTATCTATATTTTTTTGAAGTGAGTCTTCCAATGGGTTATAAATATCACTAGATGGCTTATTATGACACAAGTGTTGGATAGACTCTGGAACCGGGGTTTCACTATTGAATTTACAGTAAATAATAAAAGCCGCATAAATAGTTTGCTCACCAAATGTATCGGGTATATTGGTGTACTTTGTTCGCGTATTTTCTGGATCAAAAAAAGTCGAAGGCTTCTGAATACTAATAATGTCGTCAATAGTATCTCTTAAAATTGTTACTTGTGTGTTATAGTCTTTAATAATACTCTCATTTTCTATGAAATATTTTAAAGTATTTACAGAACCATCTGTATTACAACATGCATTCTCAACAACTGGCTCATTTGCACCATTCGTAAGTATAAGCTTTTCTTTATCAACTACTTTTTGTACCATAATTTGTATTGCTAGCGAATAAAAAATAATCTTTGAACGAATTACCGCCAATTTTTCGTACTGAATCTTAGAACCTTTTTTAAAATCATCCAATAATTCGCTTTTAAAATTAGGAGAAAGTGGGGACGGGGATGACATTTTCAGTTTAGAAAGAGGGGGTAAAAAGTTAATCCATTTTTTAATATCATGCTCGGCGGGCAACTCCTCCGCGGCATATATTTTATTATATTCTCGTTTTTCCGATATTTTCGTGTCTATTGTAGGAATTAATAGAACGATTTTATCAATATAAGCTTTTATTTTCGACATAATGTCTTCTTCCTTTTTACCCTTTATTGTATTCCATGGCTCAATACTCGATTTTATCTTTACTGCAATACAAGCAATGTACTTTATGGACGAATTATCCCCATCTCCATCTATAGGATAACCAACAAAGGAACGAACACATCCAGGAAATGTTTTTCGTGTCTTTATTGAAGGAACATTTGTCTGAATTACGACAACCATAAATGAAAGAGTAAGCAGTAAAATAGTATTCAATTTGAAGTCTTTATATGTCTGTTTGCTTGATGCGGCCGATGAAGCAGACGCTTTTTTCCTGTTAAATGCTTCCTCGGTTGTAACTTTAGTCATAACCACGTTCATAACTTGCTCTATAATAAATGTTCTCTGGGGTTCTAAATCAATGCCCATATATTTTGTCATAGTAGTTATAATACCACTTATCATTTGCATATCCGGATTTTTATATGTAGGCAACTTTTTATCCTGCAAGGTTTGAATTAAAGTCTCACCCAATGATTTCTCCATAATCTCGCGCGTCTGTAGTTTAAATCCTGCAGCATCATACCCTTCTTCGGTATCCAAGTCGATATTCTTTATCACATAACCACTGTACTTGTCAGTCCACGCATCACCATCCTCGCTAATTGAACCTCTCTCTTTACATATTGTATCAATCGTAGTTTGAATATCACCCTGATTCAAAAAAACAGTCGCAATCGTCTCAAAAAATGAAGGCACTAATTTAGTATTTGTATCCTTACAATATAACCAATAAGGACTTTCAATTTCAATACTTAGGGTCATAGAAGTACTTTCCTCGATGGCTTTTCTAGTAAACTTCTGTATAAACCGCATAATATTTCTTTGGCGTTTTACGTAGTCAGTTTGCCCTAGAATTAGGTCAAAAATGCGGGCATATGGCGATAATTTTTCTCCTACGGCGGGGTCAATATCTAGATCAATGCCCGATAAGTATTGTGAGTTATTGTACTTATATGCGTTATATTTTTGAACACTGCGCAGCTTATCAATGGTATTAATTGAGTAGTTATATTTACGATATACATTGTCCAAAATTTGCTTACGACTCTGATGAAAGTTAGAATCAAATTCGTCGTACATTTGTTTAATAACTTCATCTTTCATCGTATCTTCCGCTAATTCGGGCGTCATGCATTTTTTATTAAGAGCAAAACAATCACTTTTAACATTGCAAAAATACGCTGTGTCATACATGCTAACGGTAGGAGGAATAGTGTCATCTTTAATCCATTTGCGATTTGAACGAATATAATACTCAAATCTATCTCCATCTTCGTCAGATACTTCCAGGACAGCATACTGACCATCTTGTACTTTCCTTTGTCCGCGTAGCATATCCTTTATTTCAGATTTTGCGTCACTAAGGGGCAGTTTTGTTTTTTTCATATAACGGGAAACCAGAAATGTTTCAAAGTCGTCAGGGGAATATTGCGGTCTATCCTTTTCGTGTTTTTTTAAAAATGCATAGTCGGTAAAATCGTAGTTTTTGTCGTAAAATATTTCTTCACCTTGTTCTTCTTGAATTTCATCCTTGTCGATATATTTTTTAGTAAGTACGAAATTTTTGCACTTATTTGCACCATGTTTCGATTCCATCTCTTGTTCAAATTTTTCCTTTTCTTGAGTATATAATTGGTCAAAGTCAAATGGGGTAACTAAATCCTCGTTTATAATCGAAAGTGTATTCATATATAGCCGCGCATTATCAACGCACATAAGACGATATAAAATTTCTTGGTTAGTAAATAAAACCGGTGTGAATATAGAGTAGGCATCAACGCCAACGCCAGTTTCTGCAACAAATTTCTTTTTAGAAACGTAAGAGCTGCGTGTAAAAGATGTTTGTAATTTATCACTTTCTAATCCACCGCTCGCAACACTAGCACCTCTTGCTCCCACAGCATCGCCGCCTGGTACGTTAGATTGTTTATCACGAGTATTTATATAATTTTCTTTTGCAAGGCCATATATATCCAAAATATCTGTATCAAAATTGACTTGTCTAGAGTCTTTAAGAAGACTATATAATGCAGATGAACTAGCATATCTTGCCGCATATTTAGCTGTAGATAGTGCAGCATATTCTTTTGCTGATTGTACTATCTTTTTTCTATATTCGGAAACGCGCTCTCCTATAACGGAAACTACTGTTTCGTATTGTTTTAAGGTCAAGTCGCGTACGTATATCATAAATGGTTGCAAAATGGCGACGTAGTTACTTAGTGTGATTTCGCCGGTTATATACTTGCTCATTACTTCAAATAGTAGTGATGTATTTGGAATAAGCATTTCAACAAATTTTCTGTATTTTTCTTCACTGTCTATTTCTTGATCGGAAAAAAAGGACATAAATCCGGATGTAAGTTGTATCATATCGTCGGTGTCATATTGGTCTTCACTTTCTTTTTCTTCTAATGAGATTGCCTTACGCGTGATACTTGAATTTTTGCGAAGAAGATTCCAGTAAGGAACGAAATGTTTGCCCATATTTGCACGACTCATGATATTTGTATTTGGTAGAGAGATGTTAGAAAATTGCATTACAGGCTCCGGGAGACTAATAAAAGAAGTAATATTTATAGAGTCATTTGGTGTCAAAGGAAGAACGTCGGTTGTATCAGCTACGCGTTTACCGAAACTTTTAGTTTTTCTTATTTGAATTTGAGATAGACCGAGGTTATATGTTTGGATTATAAACTGGTTTCGCTTTACTTTTTCGCCGGTTACAATACTGGAATAAAAGTCGGTAAGGTTATCTAAAATGGATGTTATATTTGTATTTACGAATTGCGTGAATCCGAATTCGGGGTCTGGGTTAGTATAAGGTGTAATATAGTCATTCATTTTATTAATATATGTTACGAACGAGTCCTTGTTTGTGAGATAGTCGTCAGTTAATGCATTTTCGCGCTCTATGCTTTCTTCTGTGGTAGTGACGGTGAAGTCGGTAATATTTGCGGAGTCAACATTATAAAATTTGCGAATATTTTTAGAAACGGGAAGAATCCAGAATAATTTCTGGTTTAATGACAGTAGTGTTTTTGCGAGGGGTTTATAATCTTCGCTTCTACGTTTAACAAGTGTAGCATTTCCGTTTGAATCGAAAGTGGAAAATTCTTCGCGCAATTGTTTGAAGCGTTCAATGATAGAGTGAATATTATTTAATACTGATTTAGTTCTTTCGACATTTGGGAATTCTGATATCAATTCATTTAAAAGGTCGGTTGTTTGTTTTTCAATACTGTAGCGTTTTTTTTCTTCAGGGAGTTCAACGACTTGTAGAATTGATTCTAGTTCGTCTCCGAACTGTATGGAGTCAGCATCGAGAAGAATTTCTTTAAGAGCTGTTTTAACTTCTTCTACTGGAATCTGAGGACTAATATATGGTAAGTTTGGTTGTTTGCTAACGGAAATAGCTGCTACGCCCATTTCTTCTTCTTGTGAAATAGCGGTAGCGGTGGAAGATGAATCAACTACACGTGGTGATTCACTGGGAGGGCTACGAATACGTATTTCTTCTATGGGTATATTTTCTGGAATACCTTGATAAGCAAAGTCGATATAAAATATCTGTTCGCCGGGATATGTTTTTATTTCTATCATATCTTCTTCTAAATCGGTTATATGTCCGGTAATAATAGTGGGCAAATCGCCGCCAAAAATAATGTCAACCCATGTACCGGTTAAAAGTTTATTTTGTCGAGCATAACCGGGGAACTCGGGTGAATTTAAAATAACAATACTTGTTATAGATTCGTCGCTAAATCCGCCTTTTGAACTCATAGTTAATACTAGTCGAGTGGATGTCGCTACATTAATTAATTTAATTTTTGTTTCGTCAATGTATTCAATGAGGTATAATTGTTCGTTAATGGCGGAGTTTGTCGGGGCAATAATTTGCACGATATCTCCTAGACCAATTTCAATAGATGATGGGGATTCTGGATTTGGTAATTTTGGGGAATTTTCAGACATTTTATTTATACTTATAACTATACTTATACCTTATATTTATAACAGAAATTTTTATTAATGATTAAATGCGAATAATATTTAATATTATATATAGTAGAATTAATATTATTGTATATGTTATAAATCTAAACATAAAATATTAATAAAAGATATATAAAGAGATTGTAATAAAGTATATTATCATACATATATACGTGTTTTCCCGCCAACTAGAATCCAATGTTTTCACTAAAAAAGAACGAGGGTTTTGAGAATATCTTGCGAATGATTCGTGAGCAAAATAAAGAAAATGTGAATCATTCGAGTGAGATTGAAAAAACCCTTAATAGTCTTAAATTAACAATGAAGAATTGGAAGACAGATATTGGTATGTATTCAATTATAAAATATGACAAACAGGCGTTTGGTCTAATGCGCGAAGATTATGATACGATTGGGTTATTGCGTTCGGTGGTGGTAGATGAAGAGGGTAATATTGTTGCATATTCTCCACCGAAGTGTTTGCATATTACGGAGGAGCGAGAGAAATTATTTAATGATAGCAATATAATGACGCAGGTGAGTGATAAAGCGTCAACTGAAACAACGACAGCAAACCAGTGGGGGGCTGAGGAGTTTGTAGAGGGAACGATGATTAATTTGTTTTACTCTTCTAATGAAAAAGGTGGAGCATGGGAGATTGCGACAAAGAGCACGGTAGGTGGTAATGTTTTATTTTATTCTCCGAAAAATCCGAAAGATACAGTTGTGATTCGTGATAAGGACACATTTAGGAATATGTTTTTTGAAACGTGTAGTAATATCGGGTTCAAATATGAGGATCTTCCAAAGGAGTTCATGTATAGTTTTGTGTTACAGCATCCCAAGAATCGCATTGTGTTGTTGAATAAGGAGGCGAAGATATACATTATTGGCGTCTATAGTATCAATAAAGACGCACTGGACATTACACAACTGAGTACGGCGGGTTTTGAAAAAACGTATGGTTCAGGTGTTGTGCAGAGACCGAAACAGTTGTTTGCGGATAGTTATACAGTGGAGGGGTTTAAGAAAGAGTATGCATCCATGAATTCGTCCTATAATATGATGGGTGTGGTGTTTTATAATATGGTCACAGGCGAACGTATGAAGGTTCGCAATCCGATGTACGAAATGGTGAAGAACATGAAAGGTGTTGAACAAAAACTTCAGTTGCAATATTTGACATTGCGTCATGGTGGTAGGGTGGCGGATTATTTGAAAACATATCCGGAATATAAGGCGGATTTTGCTGTATTTAGGAGTCAGTTACATGGTTTTACGAGGAGTTTGCATCAAAATTATTTGGATTGTTTTGTGCTTAAGAAGCGTCAATTCAGTGAATTTCCGCAACAGTATAAGAAGTTTATGAGTGGGTTACATAAGAAATATTTGGAGGAGTTGCGAGAGAATAAGGGGTCTGTGACATTTAATTATGTGGTGGAGTTTGTAAATACACAGAATCCTATGTTTTTGATGTATTCGCTTAATTATGTAGTAAGAGAACATAAAAATAATACTGACCGTATGGAAGAGAGTGTTTTTGTTAGCAATGTCATGTGAACAATGGATTAAATTGTGGGGAGGGCTGGATAGTTGTATTTTGATTTAACATTATAATATTCGCGTGTTATGCGACATTTTATAATGTTAAAAAATTGATTCAATAAATGGTGTATAATATAAATGTAGAATTGCAAATCGTACGAACAATCAAACAAACAATCAAACAAACAATCAACAAAATGGTCAAGACAAGAAATCAGACTCAACAAATGCAACAAAACAAAGGCGAAGGTCTGACAACGAGGTCAGGATTAAAGTTGAAAACATTGGAGACGGAGAGAGTTGAACTTCCACCCGTTAAGCTTTCGAAGTATATGAAACACCGTGGAAATGTGAGAAAGGAGATTGCGAAGAAGTCATGGAAGAAACAGACGGATAAGAAGTGTAAGAGATTCGAAAGAGTAGAGCGCGACTTTTTAAAACATGTGTATCATAATGCGGGGGAAATGACGGCGATTTGGAAGAATTTCGAGATGGCGTTTCGTGATATCGACAACCTTCTTATGTTTAAAAAACGCGTAGAGGGTAAGTCAATAATTTTAATTTAATCTATATAAGCTATATAAGCTATAAATAAAAGAATTATTTGATACTAGTATATTTTTTTACCGTGTATTAAGTTGAACATTACAACTATCTACGTATATACGAGCACTTTGAGCGATTGATTCTTTATTATAACTTCCACAACGAAGATACATAGGAGCAGTAATATTAGTATATGTTCCGCTGGTACCAAAAAGTCCAAGAATCTGATATGTAGTTGAAGCAGTTCGCCTGATACCAAAATTATACCAATTTGATATTGTACTCATGGGTACAGCAAATCCTCCTGAATTAACACCATTTACATAATAAATCAATTGCCCATTAACTCCGCCTGTAAAATTAACGGTTATAAAAACATTTGGGACAGTTGATGTCATCGTTGCTATGCTAGACGAAAGAGTTGAGAATACTCCTATATATTGAATTACATTAGGTGTATATACTAAATCAGCAAAAAATTTATGAGTCATACCTAACGGAACCGTACTAGCACCTATAGGCAAATTATCAAAAGAAAAAGGTTGAGAATTTTGTATATCCCAGCAAGTATTTGTTACATTTAACGGGTTGAGTAATTGAATAATACCTGAATATCCAGGAATTTTTGTTCCCGTATAAGGTGAAAGAAATGCGCTAGTAGTTGAAGCTTGTATTCCCATTAATCCCATTGGGGTGATTGGATTATTCAGAGGACAACTCATAAAATCATCATATAATAAGTTAGTATCAGAGACTACGAGACCACTTGAAATAGTAGTCCAAGTAGGAGCAAGGGTAGTTCCCGCCGATGTAAGGACTTGCCCCGCCGTTCCATTTGCTAAAAGCGCTGTGGTACTTGCCGCAGATTGATATGGTATTTGTCCACCTAATCCTCCAGCTAAATTTGTAGCCGAAGTAGCTGTTCCACTCAATGCACCACTAAATGTTGTGGCAGTTAAAGTATTCGTTGCATTATTATACGTCATACCACCTTGAACATTCCATACACCCGTATTACCAATCGTTAGGCGGTCGGTATTTCCCGTTCTGACTATGGCATTACCTGATGCATCAAAAGTTAATTTTTGATTATAGTTTCCAGATATATCAACGGCTCTTATACTCCATAATGAACCATCGTTGGGTATAAAATTATTTAAACTCATTCTATAATTTATATAATATTATTATTATATAATATTATTATTATACTTATTTACATATTCAGTATATATTTTATATATAATGAATATATTCGAGTAAATTATTTTAATGTGTCGAGTTAAATTCACATGATATATAATCGATATCTAAGTATCTACTTGTTGTTACCGCAACACATGATACAAACCCTCCCATAAATAATGTAGAATTACTAGAAGCAACTGTTCCTGAGTATGAAAAAATAGCTGAAGGAGTCGTTATATTTTGTAAAGTCGTTGTATATGTTAAATTTGCTGTTCTAACAAGTGTCATTTTAAACCAATCAGTCGCTCCTTGAGGTAATCCTGTTGCGGTATAAGCAGTAGACCCATCTTGTCGAAAATTCCAAACATTTGTAGGTGCTTGATTTGTGCTATATTGCCATGCCAATTGATTTGTTGGAGCGCCCGCGCTGAAATCGCTACTAAGTCCACAATATAATGTGGTACTTGTAGCATTTCCTGTAGGCCACGGTCTAAATATCATTGTAAACCCAAGACTATTTGCTAGAAAATTTCTAAAAAATGTTGCAGATCCCGATTGCCATCCAGCGGCTGTATTTGATGCTGGGTTAAATATTCTCGTTATACCATTATATCCGTCAAAAGCTCCTGCTTGTTGTGGCGAAGAAGCTGCATGAGTTCCTACAGCAGACATTCCAAATGGTCCGTTATTAGCAGCTCCTGAACCCCACATATCATCAAATTGAAAATTACCAGTTGTTACACTAGGAGTACTCCATGATGGTGCCGATGTTCCACCGTTAGAAATTAAAAATTGACCAGCGGTGCCGTTTGCTAAAAACGCGGTAGTATTTGCAGCGGATTGATACGGTATTTGACCACCTAATCCTCCGGCAATATTTGTAGCATATGTAGCTGTTCCGCTAAAGTTGGTAGCTGTAACTGTGTTTGTAGACGGATTATACGTTAAATCGGTATCAATATAACCGGTTTGACCAGTTCCGGTAGTTCCTACAAAAGCTGGATAATATGTTATATTTGAATTTGTTGATGTAACTGACAATGTAGAAGGTCCGGTAGGTCCGGTAGGTCCCGTTGTTCCTGTTGAACCCTGATTTGCTGTCCCTGAACCTAATAATTCTTGTAAAACAATATTATTTCCTTGACTTTGAACTATACCAATCGTATTCGCTGGAGGCACACCACCTGTAGCTTCTACTTGGTATGTCAAATAATATTTAATAGAACTAGTTGTTGTCGGAGTGTCTACAAAGTTAAGTGTATATAAATCATTATTTGATACAGTAGCTATTTGAGGACCAAGAAATGTATCACTAGCAATTGTAGTTGGTGCGCCGGATGCAATACTACGTTTAACGCTAATTGTTAGTCTATCGCTTGCATTATAACTACTCGCATATTTTATTCGAAACTGTGTTAATATATTACTCGCAGAAGACTGTGGTGTTATATTACAAAAGTAGGTACTACTTAAATCAACCTCGGCTGTAGTTGATGCATATGAACTTAGT
>Ga0209358_10003567_pt1 | contig 11452 bp, 11 predicted proteins | sample LauGreFa1BDMLBSN_2_FD_187574 | JGI IMG/M metagenome (GOLD analysis project Ga0209358, IMG submission 187574) | Freshwater lake microbial communities from Lake Michigan, USA - Fa13.BD.MLB.SN (SPAdes) (version 2) | ecosystem: Environmental > Aquatic > Freshwater > Lake | place: Lake Michigan, USA...
CGAGAAGAAGCCCAAGACAGGTTACGCTTACTTCTGCAGTCACAACCGCGAAGGAGTCAAGACCGACAACCCCGAGATGAAAGCTCAAGACATCACTCGTGAGCTAGCTCGCTTGTGGAAGGAGCTGTCCAAAGACGAGCAGAAGGAGTGGAGCGACTCGGCAGCTGAGTTGTAGGCAACCGACACCAAGCAGATCAACAACGACTAGGTAAGTGACACACGTGTGACAGCTTGCGTGCAGGTGACCGACACAAGACTCAACGACAACGACTAGGTAAGTGACACACGTGTGACAGCTTGCGTGCAGGTGACCGACACAAGACTCAACGACAACGACACCCACAAGGTGTCGTTTCTTACACAGACAGCAGACAGACCACCGTCCGACGATACAATAAAACTTATTTTTTGGATCAACTCCCAGAGAGAAAGCAGAAAAAATGAAGTCATTCAGCCAACCCGCTATCGCCAAGTTCGTCGCCAAGTTCCTCTCTGACAACGGGTCGAAGGAGCTGGTCGATGCGTGGAATGCACAGGAGAACATCGAGGCCTTCAACATCATTGCTCCGTCCGACAAAGAGCTTGCTGCGATAGCGACAGGTCGCAAGACAAACGACAAGGACCCCAACGCACCAAAGCGAGGCATATCTACATCGTGGCGCGTCATGCACAACCCGCGCCTCTGGGACCAAGCACGTTATGCACGTGACTTTACTAATGGGTCCCTCAAGGACCTGCGAATCGCACAATCTAAGGGCTGCTGCACTATGGTGACTTGCCCAGAGAAGGGTGACACAGTGTCATTTGTCTCTAAAGGACACATCGTCATGAAGGGTATTATAGAAAGTAATGGGTTCCAGTTCGGAACAGAGCATCAAGAGGATGTGTATAACAAAGGGGATGGGCGCGTTCACGCAATACCTCTTGAGTTTGCTTGGGTAAGGATAACAGAGGTCGGGCTCTCTGAACCGATCCGTCGCACAGGACAGCGCACATGGGCAAAAATGCCAAATTAAACCAGCGTGTGTGCAAAGCCACAAGACACAACGACAACAACACCCACAAGGTGTCGTTTCTAATTTTACAAGTCTAAAATTAGTTCTTGAACAAGATGCAAGACGAACTCAAGCTCAAAATAGTCGATCATATTTTTGTGTAAAATATGATACATAAAATTATTAAAATAAAATATTTTTTAATTATAAAAAACATGAGTGATCTAACTTATATATCAAAAGAAACGTACGATAGTTTGTCATTATTAGATCCAAAATATTTATCAGAAGAAGATAAAAAAGATATGTATGCATATATTGTTTTTAATATTATTGTAAATATAGCATTAGCTAAACAAAGAGGTGTTGAGATAGAAAAGACGGGAATGGCAAAAGAACTGTTAACATTACCAAATGAAATATTAAAATTCATTGCCGACTCTATGATTGAAAAAATGAAAACTACAGTTCCTATTAATGTTATTATCACAATAGACAAAACTTTTATTGATGCTTTTGGAGAAATTATAAAAAAATTTTATGCTAAAAATCCACATTTAATATCAATATTAAAAATGCAAATGAAAACTCGTAGAACTGAGAAAAAACGGATAGATGTTCGGATTATTTTAAACAAAGAATCAAATGAATACGACTATCAAATATATGCAGCTACGATTAAAAAATTTTTTATAGATATTATAGCTGAAAAAGATCTTCCAATTGATCAAATTGAAATTGAATACGATAATGGCAAGAACGACTTCTAACTTGTGTATATAGGTGAAAGAATACTTAACGACAACGACACCAACAAGGTGTCGTTTCTTACACAAACACATACGACGACATAACATCATGATCGATGCAACGATCAAGGACTTTCTGCAAAAAGAAGCCAAGCTTAATCTATTGGGATATAAAATACATAATTTATAACAAATGATAAATTATGAAAGCGACCAAGTTCAAAATTTTACAAGAGAACACAACTCTGGATTCGATTCAAGTATAATATCTGATCGTTTAGACAAACATCTTTTTGAGGTCTTAAAATGTCTGTTTAATTTGTATTTATTTTACTATTTGAACATTACAATACGGGCATGTAACCATCTTTTATATTAATAAAATGTTACTTTAAATAAAGTTGGTCAATCCAAAACGGGCACATTAACAATTTTAATCAGGAAAAGTGACTTTCTTGGATAAATGAATTTTTTTTGGACCCTCCAAAATTTAAAAACCTTTTTCGTTTCAAACTCCGGTTTTTAAAATTTTTATTTTATACAAATTTGATGTTGATGAAAAAGTTTAAAATAAATTTTTATTTAAATTACAATTTCCAAAATCCAAAATCCAAAATTATTTATTCTAAACTAAATGGAGTATACTCACGTATAATAGAGATCCTAGTCAAAACATTTTCTAAAGAAAATGATTCTAATTTTACCGTATCAGTTTCAGAATATTTTAGATCTGCGAGATTTCTAGGAACTACAGTGTCTTCACAAGTAATATAAAGACCTTCACTTCTAGCACTTTCAGGTATTTCATGATATTCTGCTGTAAATACTGGTACTAAAGAAATATCTAAACTCTTGTAAGTAAAATAATCTAATAACGTAGATGATATAATACCTTCCTTATCAGTATCTGCTAAATCTTTAATTGATAAATTATTCATAAAAAAACAAGTTGCATTTCCCGTTTGATTTCTTGTTAAATTGTGTGGTTGTCCAATAGATTGCAAAATTAATTGATAATTAGTTTCTAAACTTTTTTGGTAATTCTCAACCATTTTTACATTTGTTAAAAGTTTAAAACATAAATGCAATTGTTCAAATATATCTTTAGATATACCCATGTCAAACGATTTATCTAAACAATATAATATAAATTCGGTTAAAAATGAAGAAATGCTAATAGATATTAGACCATCAAAAGAAAAGATAAACGTTTTTTGTGTTTTTATTACTTTACTTATATTATATAACATACTTTGAACACAAACTGTTATATCATCAATGGAAGGCATTTGAACAGCTAAACCGTTATAATTTAAAGATGATATAGGTTGTGTTAAGAAAATAAAATTATATTCTGCCGTTATTACACCAATCTTATTTGAACTTCCTTTCATAAGAAATTTGTTCAATTCAAAAACTATAAATGATTTACCATCTTTTGTCTCAATATTGACATTAAATTTGTTGGTATGTTTTGTCATTAGACATCCTCCAACTTCATAAGAGATAGATGGATTTTTAACTAATGTGTCAATAAATTTAATAACTTCACTCTCTATTTTTATGTTTAACTGTTCAGTTTTTACAAACCCTAATATTTTGTCTGACTTTAGCTTAAATAATTGAATATTGAAATCTACATCACTTAATTTACTTACTGGTGATTGTTGATTAAAAACCATAGATATTACTGTTATATTAAAAGGGAATAATATCTCAGAAGAATCACTTTGTGTTATTTTGTGTACAGCAAATCCATTTTTGATATATAATGTTGCGGCTGCCATATTATCAGGTACCACATATAACCAAAAATTTTTAGGAGATAGTTTAACTGCATTTCCTATCAATACATTTCCAACACCTTGGCCTCTTTTTTCTGAAAATATACAGACATCATATATTTCAATATACAAAGGTGCATCTTTTAAAAAACAATAGCTTGTTATCGAGTTTACAAAATTAACAGTTTTCATATACTCGTACACATCTGGTAATCTGTGATCAATAACTTTTCCAGATTTATCAGTTTGAATAGTATCAAAAACTGTTCCTTCTACAGTTAGTAAAAAAACTAAATACGGTAAACTGGTTGCAAATGAAACATTTCCTTCTGCTCCACAATTTTTGACAGAATGTTGTTTTTGTTCAAAAATAAAAAAAGTTATGGCATTAATTATTAGATTTTCATCCGGATTTGAATACTCGAGACATATAAATTTGTCTCTAGCTAAAGCTGGAGAATTTAATATCATTTATACTTATTAAATATAAATGATAATTTAATAAATTTAGTAATTTAATCTAGATTCGAAACAAACTCATCCACAACCGCTACTAGAACTTTTATACGAGTAGCTATTTCACGAATAATATTTACGAGTAATTGAATAGTATTGGTAACGTCTGATGTATATAGTAAATCAGTTGTTTTAGTTAATTCATCAATTTCTGAATCATGACAAGGCTGTCCGTATTCACGTAAAAATGTCAAACAATATTTTAGTAAACATTTAACTTGTTTTTGTGCCATTCCGACGTTTAGCACGTTTTTTAGAAATGCAACATCTAAGAATGATTCTATTTCGTCACGTTTTGTCTGGTTTTTTGGACATAATGATAACATACAAACTTTTACATCTTCTATTACAGTGCATAAATTCTCAAAACAGTTTTCTTCTAACTGTTTTGATATATCTTGCCAATATAGGTCGTGTAAAGAATCATAAACAAATTTTTCTATACGTAACATATTTTCGTGTACTACCATATCTTTGTTAATTTCTAATATATTTTGTGCATTCTTTCCAAAAATCTGAGCGGTATGTTTATTAAGAGTATTTTCAAGTTTTTCAATTGGTTCTTGTATTTCAATTGGAGAAGATACTTTAATTTCAGAGAGTAAACGATAAGCGTCCCGATACGTTCCTGCTAATTTTTCTTTATCAAATCTTTGCCATTCGGTAAAAGATAAGATGTAATCTTCTAATGCATTTACAAATCCAAGAGGTACATTTTTAAAGTGAGTATTATAAAGATTTTGAGATGCTTTAATTAAATTTTCTGAAATAGCATTTGTCTCACCAATAACTTCATTTTGAAAGTAATATACTATATAATGAGATAAAAATTGTTTTGTATTAATACGAGTATACGATGGATTCATTTTTTGCAATGCTAATAAAGTCTCTCCTATTACATTTTTATTTATCAAACAAGTAGATAAATTATTAAAAGTATCAGTATATGGTTGTATTTTTTCTAAGAATATGTTTCTTATATTTTCCATTTATTAATATGATTTTATTTGAAAATTGAAAATCACTAGATACAAATTATCCGTATTTATTTTAGTTATAAACACAACTTATTTATAAAAAACGAGTTTATACTTATATATAGTGGATGAGATTTTTCTAGTTTGTCACAAAGAATTACACTCTTGATTTTTTAGAATATAGTTTTAGCCATAATCTAGAATATCTTATTACGTCTTCCGGAAATACAGAAGCGTCGGAATCGATTAGTGGAAGAACTTTTTTAATAATTTCATTATAATTTTCTACTCTCAATTGTGGTGGTATTTTACCCTTTTCTGTTGCTAAGAATCCAAGAATATAAGCTGACGGATTCTTATGCTCAACATGTTCTAAATAAGAAGCTGTTTCGACCATTTTTTCTATATCACTGTTTGTAATAACTATTGTATCATTTCTATTTCTAATATATAGAGCTATAGCTTCTACACTTTGTATAAATTTTTCAAGTGGTTCTTGTGCGGCCTTTTCCAATCTAGTTTTTGGAGCATTACCTGTCAGTCCGCTAAAACCAACTCTGTCGAAAACATCAATCTCATCTTTTGTCTCAAACTTATCAACTTCAACGTCTTCACAATCATCTTCACAAATTGAAGATTTCCAATCATCTGCATCTTCTTCACCTGAACTCATTGTTTTTCTAACAACAAGATTTATATTTTTAGGTATATAAATCTTTTCAATAATCAACTCAACTCTTATTTTACGTAAATTTTCCATAAATTTTACGTAAATTTTCTAGAAACCTTTCCCAATTGTCAGACATCACTTTCTTATCTAAAACAATATGAGGAGCGAAACTAGTTTCAAAAGAGTAAAAATCTCTGGTAATTACTACTTGTTTTTTAGCAAAATCAATCCCTTCTATACTGTTTATACGCCCGTTACTATAATCAATATTAGAAGAGGTAATGACTTTAAATACCATTGCTATTAAAATAATAGATATAAGATATTTAGCCTGTTTTGCGTTTAATAAATGTTTATTTTTCATTCTAGTAACGTATAATTCTATGAGAAGTTCTCTCATATTTTTTTTCTTTATGTCAATCCATTTTTTTCTAGTATCTTTAATGCTATCTTCAAGATCAGAAAAAACTTTCTTTTTATTTGCCTTTTCTCGATGAGAGAGAAGACCCAGACGTTTAGTTAAAAGATTGTAAACTTCTTCGTAAATCACATCAGCTGTTTTCTTTTCAATCTTGTAGCTAAACTCCTTTTTTTTGTATCCACAACAAAGGAAATCTTTAGAAATGTATGTTCCGTATGGTGCTTTTCCGTACGCAAGATCTTCAAAGATGTTTTCCCAGAAAGTATCTTCTGCGTATTGGCAGCACTCTAGAAAGATTGGATACATTATTTCCTTCTTCACAAGCATGTTGTATCTATTATTTTTTATCTTTAACTACGCAAAAATAAAATTAAATTAAAGATCTAAATTCATTAAAAAAAATAAAAGATGACAAATGAAAATGATGTTTTTAATCATAACTTGCTTGAGAATATTGATACTGAACACAAAGCTTATTTACTTGGATGGATAGCTGGCGTAGGAATAATGTTTTCTGGCCAAATTCAAATTGGAAGTAATGAAAACGATCTTGAAATTATTCAGATTTTAAAAGATATGGTATCATCTGAAATTCCTATTATAAAGTATGGAAATGTAGTATCTTTTACTATTTCGTCACCAAAGATGGTAGAAGATGTAGTTAAACATTTGCATTGTCCAGAACTATCTTTTCCCGACTCAATTGATGACGCATTAAAATGGGATTTTGTCAGAGGATATTTTGATTGTTCAGGTTTTATTGCTGTTAAGCACGGATATCCAAGCTGTGTAATCGAAAGTTCTGAACTTTCGATGCTAGAGGACATTCATGATTTTTGTGGAGGCAAGGCACATATTTGCAACGAAGTTTGTGAATGGAAGGGTGTAAATGCTCTTGATTTTTTATATCGTATGTATAATAACGCAAAAATCTTTTTACCTAAAAAGCACGAAGTATTCATTTCTCTTGCAAATCACCACACACCTTTTCTTAATCGTCTTCCGTTGTTTAAATGGGCTCGAACAATTCCCGATGCACCAAAGCCTGTAAAGAACAGATTCTCTGATTCAGGTTATGATCTACACTTGGTTAAGAAAATTAAAGTTCAAGCAGGTGTTCATTACTTTGATACTGGAATTCAAGTACAGCCTGAAAACGGATATTACTTTGATTTGGTTGGTAGAAGTTCTATCTCAAAAACAGGATGGATGGTAGCTAATAATATCGGAATCATTGATGCAAGCTATACAGGTACTGTTATAGTGGCACTCGTAAAAATTGATCCGGATGCTCCAGAGATACAACTACCATGCAAGCTTGTTCAACTCATTCCCAGACAGTTGATTCTTATGGAACCAGTTGAGGTTGACTCTTTGGATGATACAGAAAGGGGAGATAAAGGTTTTGGTAGTTCTGGAAAGTGATCATTGTTATGAGAGTTTAATAAATTAAAAACATTGAGTTATTTACATCACAAAAATTAATATTAAAATATTAATTTTTTTTCATTAAATATAAATGACAAGATCACATAACTGGTCAAATTTAAGGTTTAATACTACACATTCACCACAACGTACACCCTACGTAGATGAACGTTCACGTTCACCTTTACCACGACGTACACCCTACGTAGGTGAAGGTGAAGGTGAACGTGAACGTTCACGTTCACCTTCACCACGACGTACACCCTTAGGTGTACGACATATACCCTACGTAGGTTCACTTTCACGTTTTCCCTTAGGTGAACGTTCACGTTCACGTTCATCTTCAATTGAACCAATTTATGATTCACCCTACTTAGGTTCACGTTCACGATCACGTTCACCTACAGAAAGTTATGATTCACGTTCACCATCACGTTCACCTACAGAAAGTTATGTTTCAAATGTACAAGATTTGGAAGAAGACAGATTTGAATCTCTAGCAGATGCAGAAATCAGAGAAAGTCACTTAGGTTCATTAATTTTAGAAAAAGGAATAATTTTTCCGTATCGGACAGAATTTAAAAACATTGGTCTGGCATTTGTTCAAACACAAAGAGTTATTATTATATATATTACAGAACTTGAAAAATTAATAAAAGACGATGATCAAGAAAAAATAAGCGTATTCAAAAATGATTTTAAAATAACAATAGTACCAGTCATAAATAAACTAATGGGTCCCATTATTATTGATATATTTTTAAATGAAAATTTTTCAAATTTTAAAACAGAAGATATGCAGTTTCAAATAGAAAGAGTGATATTAAATTATTTTTATGATCCAAATACGGAACGTCAAAAAGAAATATTAAATGTCGTAAAAAATTCACTAGAAAAACTAATAGATTGGCTTTTAATTGAATGGAAAAATTTTAAAAGTGGAACTTATTATTTAAAAACAGTACACCAAAATGAGATACTTTTATTGACTAAGCGAGGTAAGAAATATAATGCGACAGAATATGTTGATGCGAAAGAGTATAGTATTTTACTTACTACATGTGTAGCTGAAGATTGTTATATGTTTGCATACCCAGAATTAAATATTATTTTGTGTTATGACAGAAAAGAAATAAAAGAATTTATTAGAAATTTTTTATCATCTTGGAGATATTGGTGCGTAGAAGATAAATTAGTTAACTCAGGACATCCAAATGATCGTGTAAAAAAAGTTCGTGAAAATACAGGTACTTATGTTACTTTACCTATATCTCCAAGCGAAGAAACAATATTAGTACCTTTGTGGCAATTATTTTCAATATTACATAATAACAATAGAATTGTGTATCCCGAACTTTATGGCACTGGTAGATATATTGATGCAACTTCTAATTTTGAAAATATGTACTTATTATTAGAAGAAAGTGGTATTTCTACTAACCATTGTCAAAATGGTACAGACGCATATTTATATAATTTAACAATATGTGAAGGCGATAATTGTCATAATTTTGGACCATATGGAATTAAGAGTCAACCTCGAAGTTATTACATGGAAACATTGTGACTTAAATAACTAAATTAAGAATAGTTTTAATTCTGCTTCATTTCTAGACAGTTGATTCTTATGGAACCAGTTGAGGTTGACTCTTTGGATGATACAGAAAGGGGAGACAAAGGTTTTGGAAGTTCTGGAAAGTGATGATTTTTATTTATGAAAGTTTAATAAATAAAAACATTTGAGATTCAAAAAACATTTAAATATTATTATTTTTATTTAATAAAAATGACCACTCCAAATGATAAATTTAAAATCATTGACACTGCTCCTGAATTTGAAATTGCTCCTGTAGGCTCTTATAGCTCTGGATCATTTAAAAACGCGTTCCAATTTACGTCTAAAAATCCTACCACAGGTAGCACCGTTATAACATCTGGTATTCTTAATAATAATAAAAATACGGTTACTGCTACCACGCCACCAATAACGATTCTCCAGTTCTCAAATAAATTAGACGAAGACAGTTTTAATTGGTCAGGAGTTGATTGGACACTTGATAACAAATTACAAGAATATTCTTATTCTGCTAATGCAATTGAGCTTACTGGTGGATCTGAAAATAATTTAATTCCCAATAGTTCTAACTTAATAAGTGTTGCAATCGGAACTAAAGTTACGAGTATTGGTATTAATGCTTTCTATAATTGTAACACTCTAACATCTGTAACGATTCCAAATTCTGTTATAAATATTGGTAATCGTGCTTTTAGTGATTGTGTAAGTCTAACATCTGTAACGATTCCAAATTCTGTTATAAATATTTATAATAGTGCTTTCCAAGATTGTGTAAGTCTAACATCTATAATAATTCCAAATTCAGTATTAAATCTTGAAGCTTATGCTTTCTATAATTGTAGCAGTCTAACATCTGTAACGATTCCAAATTCTGTTACGGATATTTTTGATTATACTTTCACTGATTGTAGCAGTCTAACATCTGTAACGATTCCAAATTCTGTTACGGGTATTGGTAGTTATGCTTTCAGTGGTTGTACCGGATTAACAACTATAACAATTCCAAATTCAGTTACGATTATTGATGGATTCCAAAATTGTACAAGTCTAACATCTATAATATTTCAAAATCCAATTCCAAATTCAGTATTAATTCATAATTATGCTTTCTATAATTGTAGCAGTCTAACATATGTAACGATTCCAAATTCTGTTATAAATATTGGTAATAGTGCTTTCCAAGATTGTACCCAACTAACATATGTAACAATTCCAAATTCAGTTGTGATTTTTGGTGATAATGTGTTTTTAAATTCTGGGTTAGATACTGTATATATTAGCGACAATAATCCTTTAGGTATACAATCGCCCTCTAATGGACCTGTTAACTTTTATGGAGCAGTTAATGTTAATATTTTACAACCTACTCAACAGTCTTAATTCTGTTTTTCCTTCTGACTGTGTTTGTTGATAGTAATCCAACAATAATTATTTGTTGTACTCAAAAGAAAATATTAATATTTTCTTTTAAATAAAAATGACCACTCCAAATGATAGACACCATCTGTCGCTTGGTTTTAATCCTTGAAATCCATCTCTAGGTGTTATTAAATCATTACCTTTACTATAAGTAAAATTTAGAAAATCTTTTGTTACTATTGCACACACTATATGAGTACCATGATCATACATATCTACTTTACAATAACCATCGCGAGAGTATCCTGTTAGAGGATCTAAACCACAAAGTTTTAATTTTCTACCTAGAACATTTGTCATTTATTTTATTATTAGAAAATAATTTATAAAGACTTATTATAAATATAAATGAGCAAGGTAACACCTATTTCTAGACGACGAGCGGTTTTTATTGGCATTAATTATATGCAAAGTTCTTCAAATCGGCTAGCTGGTTGCGCTAACGATGTTAAAAAGATGGTTTCATATATGTCTGGTAAAAAGTTTGATAGCGTAATTTTAAGCGACGATATTGCATCTAAGCCTGAAAAAACTATACAATGGCCAACTAGAAAGAATATTTTGAATGCTATTGATTGGGCTATTAAAGATATGAAAGCCGGTGACGAGGCGTTTATTCATTATAGTGGACATGGAGGTCTCACAGTTGATTTGTCTGGTGACGAGGTGTCTGGAAAAGATAGTTGTATATATCCAATTTCTGAAAATGGAACAATTGAATACATTACCGACGATGAACTACGTGTTTTAGTAGTTGATCGTATTCCAACAGGTGCAAAATGCACCGTTATTTTTGACTGTTGCCATAGCGGAACATGCCTTGATATGCGTTATGGATACAAACCAATATCTGATACGTCAATTATTTTATCTGAAAATTCAAAGTATCCCAAAGGAAAAGGTCTTGTTGTATTTAT
>Ga0209358_10003570_pt1 | contig 11448 bp, 11 predicted proteins | sample LauGreFa1BDMLBSN_2_FD_187574 | JGI IMG/M metagenome (GOLD analysis project Ga0209358, IMG submission 187574) | Freshwater lake microbial communities from Lake Michigan, USA - Fa13.BD.MLB.SN (SPAdes) (version 2) | ecosystem: Environmental > Aquatic > Freshwater > Lake | place: Lake Michigan, USA...
GCTGCCGAATCCGCCGAGCCCTTCTTTGCCTTGCATGGCTGGCGTGCGATTGTGCAGACCGACGGCATCCTTATCAAAGATTTTTAGCCATTGCTCGACCTTACCCGCCTTAAATGGTGCTATGTAGCCGGTGTCGATTGCATATTGAGCCTTCGCCAATGTCCATTCTTCGGACTGCGTTGCGGCGATGTTGTTTTGCACACCATCTTTTTTTAAATGCTCCGCGCAGCCGGAAAGTGCCGCTGCGGCTAATATAAATATTATTCTCATGTTGCACCTCTTTGAGAGATTTCTAGCATTCTTGAGGTTGTTGTCGCTATGCTCGGCCACCTGTTACTTATTAGGAAGTGCATAAGACCGCCCAAAGAGTGAATAGGACATAGTGGCCCGCCATCCGCTAATTGATGGCATCGGGGTTTGCGTGCAAAGGATGAACGATGTCTGACAACCACTTCCTTTTTAACAGGCGAGACATGATGGCCGGGGCCTCCGGCCTAGGAGCACTTAGCTTATTACCGCTGTCTGCTTGCGGATCACCCACATTGCCATCTCTCGCGCTTGACGGGCGGGTGATTACAACAGAAGCGCAGGATTACGAAGCCTGGCGCACTGGTCTTGTCTGGCAATCGCGAAAGCCAGTGCGGCACCCGGCGATGATCGTCCGCCCGAACAGCGTCGAAGCCGTGCAGCAGGCGGTGAACTATGCTCGCGCAAACAAGCTGAAGATTTCGGTCAAATCTTCAGGCCATAATCTTTGGGGCAATTATTTGCGTGATGAGGGCATGCTCATAGATATGTGGAATTTCCGCAAGGTAGAGATTGATGACGGCGGTGAAAGTGCGTGGATTGAACCAAGCGTGTGGAGCCGCGACATCATGGTTGCCCTAGGCAAGCAAGGCCGGGCTTTCCCTGCATCGCATTGCGCCTCGGTCGGCATGGGCGGTTTCCTTTTAGGCGGCGGGATCGGGCTCAATTGGGAGAATTGGGGTGGGCTTTCAGCGCACAGCATCGTTGGTGCAGAAGTCGTGACCGCCGACGGAAAACTGCTGCGTATTGACGATGCCAATAACCCCGATCTCACATGGGCGCTGCGTGGTGCCGGTAACGGATTTCCAGGGATTGTAACGCGGTTCAACGTCAAAACCTATCCGGCACCACCCATCGTAACCTCGGCCACCTACATATTCCCAGCCTTGCGTGCCGGTGAAGCTATCGCTTGGATTGAGGACATGAAAGCGCGAGGTATGCTCGTTAACTGTGAGCCTCTTATCATCCTGGCACATAGTCCGATGGCTCCGCCCGACGCCACTGGTCCCGATGCTAAAGCCTGCGTCGCGCGGATCAACCTGTTTGCAAGCTCGAACGCAGCTGCGGCTAAGCAACTTGCCGCAATCGCCAACGAGCCGGTAGCGGCCACCGCGTTGATGAAAATTCCGCGCCAGGACTGGAGCTTTGAAAAGAGCTATTTCGAGACGCTCAGTTACAAAGTGCCACTCAATTACGGCTTTTTCGGCGTCGACAATATCTGGACAAACCGCATCGCCGAAGCGCTGCCTGTATTGGCCAAGCAGTTTCTCGATTCCCCCGGCCCTGGATCGCATGTTGTCATGTCGCTTATCGATCCGGCGCCGCATCCGGCCAACGCTGCAGCCCGTATTCAAGGGAAGCTCTATATCGGCATTTATTCGATTGGTGACACAGCGGCAAAAGGCGAAGTGGCAATCGGCTGGCTGCGCAAGACCTCCGATGCGCTCGCCCCCTTTGCTTCGGGCCGCTATATCAATGAAATCGATGTCGAACGCAACGAGCCTCCGATTGCCAGCTGCTTTGCGCCAGATGACTGGAAACGTTTACAGGCGGTCCGAAGCAAATATGATATGGATGGCGTATTTCAGACCTGTCTGGGCACCTGATCGGCTCACCCTTCGCAAAGCAATTCGTGGCCGTCCCATAATCGCTGGGCCGAGGCATCCGCTATGCTCACCTTACATCATGATGGGAGCCTGAGTATGGAAGTTGCAGTAATTGGTGGTGGTCACGGTGGCTATGCGGCGGCGGCGGAGATTTCTGAACACGGACACTCCGTGCGTTTCTGGCGGCGGAATGCTGAAGATTTCCAAGCGGTTCTAGCAAACCCGACCATCAGAGTGAAGGATTTCAAAGGTGAACGCGACATCGCCATCGCACGTCCGACCACTAGCCTAGGTGAGGCCGTCAAGGGGGCCGAACTGATAGTCATCCCGCTTCCAGCCACAACGCAAGAATCGCTGGCTGCCGATTGCGCACTTTTCTGGGAGGATGGTCAGGTCGTCTTCCTGCCGCCCGGCACATTCGGCAGCTACATCTATCTGAAAGCCGCGCGCGATGCCGGAAACCTCGCCGATGTGACCTTCTGTGAAACGGGGACGCTCCCCTATCTCGCGCGCAAGCACGGCCCAGCCTCTGTTGTGATCTCCGGCTATGGAAAGCATCTGCCGACCGGTTGCATTCCGGCCCGCAACAGCGATAAGGCGTTTGCAAAGCTGGCACATGTCTATCCGGCAATCCATCCGATTGAGGATGCCATGTCAGCCGCCCTTATGAACGCTGGCGGCATAATCCACCCGCCTCTAATCATGATGAACGCGGGGCCGCTGGAGCATTTCGAACGTTGGGACATCCACAATGAAGGAACCCAGCCCGCGATCCGCCGAACGACCGACGCGCTCGATGCTGAACGGATCAGCATCCGCGAATCTCTTGCATATACCGCGCCTCATTATCCGCTCGCGGACCATTATGCTAAGGAAGGCAACGAATGGATGTATGGCCGGGGAGCGCATGGGACACTAACGGATAGCGGCGACTGGCGCGAGCATATCGTGCTGACCGAACATCGCTACATGCTGGAAGACACTCGGCTTGGCCTTTCGATGCTCAGTTCTATCGGGAATTGGACTGGTGTAAAAACACCGATCGTCAACGGATTTCTTGCCATCGGCTCGGCTATTACGGGTCGAGACCTCTACGCAGAAGGACGCACACTTGAAAATCTCGGCTTGGCAGAGCTCGGCCGAGATCAGATGGCTACACTCATGCGCGAGGGCATCTAATGATGTTTGATATCGGTATTTTGGGTATGGGCAGGATGGGGCGTGGAATTGCTGAGGCTTACGCCTTTGCAGGAAAGCGCGTGCTTATGATTGACGTTAAACCCCGCAACGAGCCTGATCGTCAAAAGGTTTATATGGAAGCCAAAAAAGAAATCGCCGACGATTTGGTCTTTTTGGCCGGGCTAGGGATTGGATTAGAGGCGGAGCAGGAAGAAGCGCTGGGGCTGATTACGATGTGTGGGTGCGAAGAGGCAGAGGGGAGGTTTGGCGGTATCCCCTTATTCTACGAAGGCGTCCCGGAAACGCGCGAGGCCAAAGACGAATTATTTACTTGGGCATGCCAGCATGCTGCGCCTGACGCGGTAATGGCCTCCACCAGTTCCACCATGGCCGTTGACGATCTCGCTTCGATGGGAACCAACCCAGAAAGATTCGTAAACGCGCACTGGCTCAATCCCGCGATGCTCATGCCACTTGTCGAGGTGGCGCGGGGCACCCAAAGCAGCGACGCAGCTGTGACAACACTTGTTAGCAGTTTAGAGGGGATTGGTAAGTCGCCGGTTGTGATGAAAAACTCACCTGGTTACATCATCCCTCGCATTCAGGCGCTTGCGATGAATGAAGCAGCTAGGCTCGTGGAAGAGGGTGTGGCCTCGGTAGAGGATGTCGACAAAGCTATTCGTCTCGGATTTGGTATTCGCTACGCCGTTCTCGGGATGATCGAGTTCATCGATTTTGGTGGCAACGACATTCTCTATTATGCGTCTGACTATCTATCGAAGAACATTGATGAAAGACGCTACAAAGCGCCAAATTCTGTTGTCGAGAATATGAAGTCAGGCCGTAACGGAATGCGTGATGGTGCAGGCTTTTATGATTGGGACGGAATTGATGTCGCCAGCTACCGGGCTAAGAGACTGGGCGCATTTGTATCCTTGCTCAGGGCGCTTGACTTAACACCCAAAAGGAGGACCTAAAGATGCCGTGGAGCCGCGATGAAATGGCTGCCCGTGCAGCGCGAGAACTCGAGGACGGGTTTTATGTCAACCTTGGCATCGGGATCCCGACGCTGGTTGCAAACTACAGGCCGGAAGGCATCTCCGTTACACTCCAGTCCGAAAATGGCATGCTGGGTATCGGTCCGTTTCCCTATCCCGATGAAGTCGATCCCGACCTAATCAATGCCGGCAAGCAGACGGTCAGCGCGCTTGCGGAGTCGTCCTATTTCGACAGCGCCCAGTCATTTGCAATGATCCGTGGCGGCCATGTCGATTTGACTGTACTCGGCGCAATGGAGGTGTCCGAAACTGGAGACATCGCAAACTGGATGGTGCCTGGGAAAATGATTAAGGGCATGGGTGGAGCCATGGATTTGGTTGCGGGCGTGAAGAAGATCGTTGTCGTAATGGAGCATTGTGCCAAGGATGGCAGCTCCAAATTTTTATCGGAATGCACCCTTCCACTGACAGGGAAAAATGTTGTAGACGTGGTCATTACAGATCTTGCCGTATTCCAGCGGAATGATCACCAATCGCCGTTCGATCTAATTGAGCTTGCTCCATGCGTTTCGTTAGAAGAGTTGCGAAGCAAGACCTCCGCGCATTTTGAGCTCCCGGTTGGGGTGGCATTCTAATTCCCGGTTTGTCATGATTTACTAGCCATCAGATAGGCATCAGCCGATTTTGTTTCGTACGGATGGAAGCTTTGTTTCTAGCAGTTTGATCCGCTACAATGTAGCTTTTTGGCCCCCACCCCCTTCACAAACCCACCCAACGAGACCCCACCGGGGTAATACGCCCCTATTCTGGCTGATGGGACCCACAGTTCCTTCTTACATGTTATTCTGCTCGTTCAGATTATCTCTACCCCCTAAGAACTGCCGATCAGGCAAAGCTTACTAACGGGACACGACCCAATTGCGAACGTTCGCCTATTGTGGCAAATTTATACATGAGCGTCGTGTTCCGCCACAGCGACCGTTATAGCTTTTCCAATGCCTCGCGATGACCCGTTAATTACGGCAAGCTTACCGCTGATATCAAAATGGATCATCTTGGATTCTTTAACTGAATTTGTGAGGTCTTGAACTTGACCGCACATGGGCGCAAAGCCGCCGCACCGTTCGCGGCCCAGAAGATGCCATGCCCTCCGGTCTTACACTGCCTTCATGTTAGGCAGCCGGTCACGTCGGCAGGAACGAGGTCTACAAGGAAGTCGCCTCAACACCTTGCTGTACCGATGCGGATTGCGCGGTTTCTATTTTAATTACACAAAAAAAAGGAGCCCTAAGGCTCCTTACTAAACATCCACGTATCTTAGATTCAGTTGAGTGTATGAATATTTGACCGGCTCCCACTGAGTGGTCCGCGTTGATTGTTAGTGCAAGATTGCCTTGAGCCTGGTCCCGGAGATCAACAACGCACCTGCCGCAACGGCCTGCCTTTCGCCAAAGCTGGCGTACACGAAGATCTTGGGCACTCAGCTCTTCAGGGAATAGCAGTCAAGGACACATGCGAAAAAACTCGCCGCGATCATTGCCAATAACCCTATCCGGTCAATTACCTGCGCTTACGGCTGTTACGCCGCGCCGGCGCGCTGAGGTGTCGAGTTCTAGCATGTTCAAAAGTGCTCCACGAGCCTTGAAACTTCCCGCCTGATGGAAAAGTTCGAGCTTCAGCATTACATCGGCATTCGGGAGCAGATTGTGCAACCCTGCCCGCGCCATGGTGCTACCGGGGTATGGGTTATGTAGGTCTCTATGGCTCTCGATGGAGGTCGCACTGGCCGCCTATGCCGTGCGAGGAGGTCCGCTGCTTGCTGGGTTGTTACTGTTCGGTAGCTGGATGAACGTACAGATTTTTATGCTGCTTTGTCTCACCGATGATGCCTGTGGGCAAAGTGGCTGGTTCGGAGTTCTTGCCCTTCTGTCCTTGGGGGCGCTTACGCTGGCCTATGTCTGGCTGTTCACGCTTCAATTTGCTTGATTTCTTGATCTTGCATAATTTTTAGTTTGAGAAGGAGAAGCCAGTAGAAAATTTGAGCTCCATAGAGCTTCTGAATGTTTTTCAGAGGTGAGTTATGTCTAACCTTTTCGAAAACCCGCTTGGGCTCGATGGCTTCGAATTTATAGAGTTTTCTGCGCCAGAAAAGGGCGTGCTCGAACCGGTCTTCGAAGCGATGGGCTTCACGATGATTGCCCAGCACCGTTCCAAGGATGTGCAGCTATGGCGCCAGGGAGGTATCAACCTTATCGCCAACTACGTGCCGCGAAGTGCAGCGGCCTACTTCGCCGCCGAGCACGGCGCTTCGGCCTGCGGTATGGGCTGGCGCGTGCGAGACGCCGCCCGAGCTTATGCACTCGCCATCGAGCGCGGTGCTGAACCGGTAGAAGTCAAGACTGGGCCAATGGAGCTGCGCTTGCCCGCGATCCGAGGTATCGGCGGCTCAATCATCTACCTGATTGATCGTTATGAGGGTTCGGCAGGCAGCGATCTTTCCATCTACGACATCGATTTCCTATATGAGGCTGGGGTCGATCGCCACCCTGCGGGGGCCGGCTTCCAAATCATCGATCACCTCACCCACAATGTCTACGGCGGGCGCATGGCTCACTGGGGTGCGTTATATGAACGCGTCTTCGGATTCCGCGAGATCCGCCATTTTGATATCAAGGGTGAATACACCGGTCTGACTAGCCGGGCGATGACCGCACCAGATGGAAAGATCCGAATTCCGCTCAACGAGGAGGGAAAGGCTGACGGTGGCCAGATTGATGAGTTCCTGCGTCAGTTGAACGGTGAGGGGATCCAGCACATAGCCTTTTCTTGCAACGACCTTATCGGCTGCTGGGACAAGCTCAAGTCATCGGGTACGCCCTTTATGACCGCGCCACCCGCAACCTACTACGAGATGCTGGAAGAGCGCCTGCCCGGTCACGGCGAGCCGCTCGATCAACTGCAGAGCCGAGGCATCTTGCTCGACGGCTCGACCGCCAAGGGTGAATCGCGCCTGCTGCTGCAGATTTTTTCCGAAACGTTGGTCGGTCCAGTGTTCTTCGAGTTCATCGAGCGCAAGAAGGACGAGGGGTTCGGCGAGGGCAACTTCACTGCCCTGTTCGAAAGTATGGAACGCGATCAGCTGCGCCGCGGCGCGCTTCAGTTAGAAGGAGCAGAATGATGTCGACCAAGGCGCCCAGTCTAAAGCGTATTCACCACGTTGCCTATCGTTGTCACGACGCCAAAGAAACGGTAGAGTGGTACCGACGAGTGCTTGGCATGGAGTATACGACGGCCTTTGCAGAGGATAAGGTGCCATCGACTGGCGAAGATGATCCCTACATGCACATCTTCCTCGATGCTGGTGGGGGTAACGTGCTGGCCTTTTTCGAACTGCCCTGCCAGCCCGAGATGAGTAAAGATCCAAACACCCCAGCTTGGGTCCAGCACTTAGCCTTCGAAGTTGAAGACGAGGCAGCTCTTCTTGCTGCCAAAGTCCATATCGAAGCGCAGGGTATAGATGTGCTGGGGCCTACCTATCATGGCATTTTCCGTTCGATTTATTTCTTCGATCCCAGCGGGCATCGGCTCGAATTGGCCTGCAATATCGGATCGGCGGAGCAATATAATGAGTTGCGAAGCCTTGCCCCAATCATGCTCGAAGAATGGAGCCAAACCAAGCGGGCGCCGCAGCATGCTTCTTGGCTGCACCAAGAGCCGCTGGCGTGGTTGCACCCCGAAACGAATGGCGATCGATGATCGACAAAACCCATGATCCAACGGCGTCTAGCTGGGTGCCAGGTGCGGCTAATCATTCAGAGTTCCCGGTCCAGAACCTTCCGTTGGGGATTTTCGCGCCCAAGGGAGGCGGTCCGCGGATAGGGGCTGCGATCGGCGATTGGGTGATCGATTTGGCAGCGATTGCAAAGGCTTTGCCGGAAGAACTTGGTGATGCCTTGCAAGCCAAAAAACTCAATGATTTATTGGCCCTGCCGGCTCCAGCCCGTAACGGATTGCGCCATGCTCTGTTCGGAATTCTTACCAATTCCAGCGGAAGGGAGCGTGTGACACCCCATCTTTACGCTCAAAACGCTATCCAAATGCACCTCCCAGCGCGTATCGGCGATTACACCGATTTCTATGTAGGTATCCATCACGCTACAAATATCGGAAGCCAGTTCCGCCCTGAAAACCCATTACTGCCCAACTATAAATATGTTCCTATCGGCTACCATGGCCGAGCCTCGTCGATCCGCGTATCGGGTGAGCCGGTCCATCGCCCCAGCGGCCAGCACAAAAACCCAGATGCCGCAGAGCCGGACTATGGCCCTTGCCGCAGGTTAGATTATGAATTGGAAATGGGGGTCTGGATCGCAGGTGAAAATGCGTTGGGAAAAACGGTACCGATTGCCGAAGCATGGGAACGCATTGCAGGGTTGTGTTTGCTCAATGACTGGTCGGCGCGCGATATTCAGGCGTGGGAGTACCAGCCGCTTGGTCCGTTTCTTGCCAAAAACTTCCTCACCACCATTTCGCCATGGCTGGTGACAGCGGAAGCACTTGCGCCCTTCCGCATCGCCCAACCTGCGCGGCCGGAGGGCGATCCGCTGCCGCTACCATACTTGTGGGACGCAGAGGATCAGGCCCATGGGGCCTTGGCGATACAATTGGGAGTTAGCCTTAGCACCGCCAAAATGCGTGAAAGCGGGATCATGCCTAAGCAGCTCAGTTCGGGACCGGCTAGCAACATGTATTGGACCGTTGCCCAGATGGTAGCGCATCATGCCGCCAATGGCTGCAACCTGATGCCAGGTGACTTGCTTGGCACCGGGACGATTTCCGGGCCCGATCACACCACACTGGGCAGCATCATGGAAATTTCACAGGGGGGGAGGCACTCGATTGAATTGCCGACGGGCGAAGTGCGCACCTTCCTGGAGAGCGGCGATCAAATATCGCTTCACGCGCGCGCCGAACGAGAAGGTTTCCGTTCTATAGGCTTTGGCCCTTGTTCAGGCGTCATAGTTTAATGACTGCAGACCTGGTCCTTCACGGCTACTGGCGCTCAACTGCGTCCTACCGGGTGCGAATTGCCCTAAATCTGAAGGGGGTTGACTATCGGCAAGTAACGCACAATTTGCGTACTGGCGAGCAATATTCAGCAGTTTATCAGTTTCTCAATCCGCAAGGACTGGTCCCCGCGCTACAAACTGGAAAAACCACGCTGACACAGTCGCCCGCCATTCTTGAATGGCTTGAAGAACGTTTTCCCTACCCGCCCCTGTTACCTAGCAACCCGGAGGACAAAGCGATCATTAGGTCAATGGTCGCTCTCGTATGCTGCGATATTCATCCGCTGAATAATCTACGTGTTCTCAATGCGCTGGGCGAAAATTTTGGGGCCAACGAAACGCAAATTTCGGCATGGATTGTCAGATGGATCGAAAGCGGCTTTGCCACGCTCGAAAAACTTGTCGTACGGCACGGATCGGGTTTCGCATTCGGCGACGCTCCGACGCTGGCGGATTGCTGCATCGTGCCGCAAGCGTATTCTGCTAACAGGTTCGGCGTGTCGCTGAAGCCTTATCCAACATTGGCGGCTAGCGTCGAACGCTGCCGACAGCTAAAAGCCTTTGAGATTGCAGATCCAAGCAACCAATCTGACGCAGACTGACCCTTTGCTCAATAGCATTTAACTCCTGATAATGATTTACCCGCTATTTTAGTCTTCTTTGGTCAATGTCTGAGCTCGGTTTTTCTCGACCTTGTTACAAGTCGAGGATGTGGTCTGTAAGGGTGTGGCTAGAGTAAATGTTTTGATCTCTTCCTCCCCCGCTCAATCCATCAGCACCCGAGCGAGAACCTCCGTAATCGCGCCAGCCGCGCCCTTAACCGGGATCGCTGCAAGATGCGCATATCTCGCGGTTGTCTGAACCTGCGTGTGCCCTAAAAGCGCACCGATCATCGGAAGGCTCTGCCCCGCTGCAACAGCGGTTGATGCAAATGTGTGGCGCAAATCATGGATGCGCACATCGTGTAGGCCGGCTCGAGCGCGAATACGCTGCCAAAAGGGCTGAAGATCGGTAAGACGTCCCCCTTCAATCTTGCCGGTAATCACCCAAAGATTGCCCACAATCACGGGCGCGTTTTCATGCAGCTCGACCGCCGGCCGTCCAATATGGACGGTTTTTGCGCCGGTCTTTGAATCCGGCAGGTGGAGCGCTGAACCTTCAAGGTCCACATATTCCCACTTCAGTTTGGTGATCTCGCTCAGCCTGCACCCAGTGTAAATCAAAAGGCGGATGGCGAGGACCGCCGAGGCTAACTCGCGGCATCGAATTATCCCAAATGTAGCTCTCCTTCGAACCTGAACTTGCAGCTTCAATGACGCGTTTTGTCACTTCGGTAAACAGACCCTCAAGGCGAAAACTCCATATCGATTTCACGACACGTCAACGTTCATCAACACTAACCAAGAGGCAGTACCGGATCTGAGCGATGAAGCCGTGGCTTACCTCGAAGAAGCGCCTACTGCTTACTATGCTGGATCCCTTTTAAGCGCTTACATGATGTTGGGAGACGCCGCTGAATTGGAGTTCAGTCGCCTGCTTGAGATAGCTGGGAACAGCAGCGGCTTCCCCGGAAGATTCGTTTCAGCCACGAAAGAGAAGTTCCTCTTAGCAAAGATCAAGAAATTCCAAGCTACGTTGAAACAGATCCAAGGCGACCTTAGGCCAAGTAAGAATTTTGCGAATATTGAAACCAACCTGACTGCGATCCAGTCTGTGCTGAGAATAGCGAGGAATGAGGCTGGACACCCATCTGGAGACAAAATTCCTGATCGAGAACAGATCTATGTTTACCTTCAATTATTTCCGTCCTTCGCGCGTCAGGTGATGCACCTACGAGGTGCCTTGCCTTAGCTTGCGCCAACGGCCGTTCTCGAATTCCACGTTTTTGATTGTGCAGGTAGCATTTAGCGCGTGTACAATTTGTTATTGAGATACATCTTATCAGACGTTCCCAATACGAAATAGGCACAGGGCCTTCAAAAAAAAAGGAGCCCTAAGGCTCCTCGCTAAACACCCAAGAATCTTGGATTCAGTTGAGTGTATTTGTATTAATCCCTGAGCCAGCCAGCCTCTTGCGTGCCGCCATAACAACACCTTCATCGAACTCCTGAGGCATCGCCATAACTAGTGCTTCAATGGTGTAATCGCCGTATCCAGCTTCAATGACCGGCCCCCACTGAGTGGTCCGCGATGATTGTTAGTGCATGATTGCTTCTGGCGCCATGGGTGACCGTAGGTGTAGCGTAGCGGAACCGGAGGGCTGCCATGGCGGTGTCGCCGTTTCCGGGG
>Ga0209358_10003572_pt1 | contig 11446 bp, 8 predicted proteins | sample LauGreFa1BDMLBSN_2_FD_187574 | JGI IMG/M metagenome (GOLD analysis project Ga0209358, IMG submission 187574) | Freshwater lake microbial communities from Lake Michigan, USA - Fa13.BD.MLB.SN (SPAdes) (version 2) | ecosystem: Environmental > Aquatic > Freshwater > Lake | place: Lake Michigan, USA...
GGTCCGCACCGCCGAACAGCTGCTCTCCCTCGGCGTGAAGAAGACCGTCACCATCCACACCGAGTTCGGCTCCGTCTGCGCCACCGCCGAAGGCCTCCGCCTCAAGCAGGCCTCGCTCAAGCTTCCCGCCGGTTACAGCAAGGGCGCGACCGGCGCGGGCGATGCGTTCGCCGCCGGCATGCTCTTCGGCCTGCACGAGGGCCTCGAGATCCAGGAACGCCTCAGGCTCGCCGTCTGCTGCGCCGCCGCCTGCCTCGCCGACCCCACGCCGTCGAAAGGCCTGCGTCCGGTGAAGGACTGCCTCGCTTTGGCGGAGCAGTTTGGTTTCGGAGAATTCTGAGGGTGGGACAGCACCACTTGCTGTCCTAGGTGCAAAAGTGCAAACCGGCCTGCGGCCTGTGCAAAGGTGCAAAAGTGAGCGCAGGTTTCAGGTGGAGGAAACGCGCTATCAGGTCTCGGGTCTCGGCCGTCTGGTCCCGGGTTCAGGTGTTCAGCATCAGGTTCAGGTTCGGGTTCAGGCCCGTTTATTTGCCTCCCACTTTTGCACTTTTGCACGCGGCATCGCCGCATTTGCACCTTTGCACTTCATATCCCGCACCCGAACCCGATAACCCGTACCTGATACCCGGCGGCCGAGACCTGGGACCCGAGAATGCGGTCCCAACCGCCAACCGCTAACCGCCAACACCTTTCTTTTAACGCGACGCTCGGTGTCGCGTTAAAAGACACCATTCGAGCGTAAAAAGACACCCGATTGGGTTTCCTTCTTCTGGGCGTACGAGCATCCTTTCGCTCACCCCCAAGAAGCGACCCCATGAGCACCAAGAAATATAACGTCGGCATCATCGGCTACGGCTGGGCCGCGACCGCCCACATCGACGCCATCAACAAGACCGCGCACGCGCAGGTCACGGCGATCTACTCCTCGCGACCGCTCGACTCCGCCACCCTCAGCGCCAAGCACGGCGGCCAGATCAAGGCCTACCAGACCGTCGAGGCCCTGCTCGCCGACCCGGATATCCACGTCGTCGACATCACCAGCTACCCGAGCCAGCACTGCGCCCAGGCCGTCGCCGCCGCCAAGGCGAAGAAGCACATCATCCTCGAAAAGCCGATGGCGAATTCGTTGGCCGAAGTCATGCAGATCTTCGAGGCCGCCGAGAAGAACGGCGTGAAGGGCTGCGTCTGCTTCGAGCTGCGCTTCTCCGGCCAGATGCTGTCCACCCAGGCGATCATCGAACAAGGCCTGCTTGGCGAGATCCATTACGGCGAAGTCGACTACTACCACGGCATCGGCCCTTGGTATGGGCAGTATCGCTGGAACATCGGCAAGAAGGACGGCGGCAGCGCCCTGCTCACGGCCGGTTGCCACGCCCTCGATGGATTGCTGATGTGCATGCCCGGCGAGGTGGACTCGGTCATGAGCCTGAGCACGAAGTCGAAGAGCGAATACTTCACGCCCTACGAATACGACACCTCCGCCGTCACCATCGTGAAGTTCAAGAACGGTGCCGTCGGCAAGTGCGCGGCCATCGTGGACTGCATCCAGCCCTACTACTTCCGCACGCACCTGATGGGCAGCCATGGCAGCCTGCTCGACAATAAGCTGCACTCCGCCAAACTGAAGTCCGACAAATCGAAGTGGAGCACCCTCTCGATGAAGATGTGCGACTCCGGCGACGTCAACGACCACCCCTATCAGTCGCAGTTCGAGGCCTTCTTCGATGCCCTCGACAAGGGTCAGGACATGCCGCTGACGAGCTTCCGCGACGGTCTCCGCACCTTCAAGGTGATCTTCGCCGCCGACCAGAGCGCCGCCAGCGGCGGCCAGCCGGTCAAGGTCGTCTGAACCGATGCCCTCCTGCGTCGCGATCTTCGCCCACCCCGACGACGTCGAATACTTCGCCGCCGGGACGATGCTCCAGCTCGCGAAGCGCGGCTGGGACCTGCACTACTTCGATCTCTGCGCCGGCAACGGCGGCTCGGTCCAGATGGATGGCCCGACGACCGCGACCGTCCGTCTGGCCGAAGCCCAGGAAGCGGCCCGCATCCTCGGCGCGAAGTTCTACCCTCCCGTGGTCAACGACATGACGCTGACCTTCGACATCGAGGTCATGCGCAAGGTCGCCTCGGTCATCCGCCAGACCCGCGCCGACATCGTGCTCACGCACGCGCTGTCCGACTACATGGAGGACCACATGGCCTGCGCGCGGCTCGCGACCTCCGCGGCCTTCACCCACGGGATGCCCAACTTCGACACGGTGCCCCCGGCTCCGACCTACGCGCATGACGTGACGATCTACCACGCCATGCCGCACGGCCTCCGCACGCCGCTGCGTCAGAAGGTCCGCGCCGGACTCTACGTCGACGTCGGCGCTGTGCACGATCAGGCACGCCAGGCCCTCGCCGCCCACGCCTCACAGAAAGACTGGCTGGATAAGAGCCAGGGTATGGACTCCTACCTGCTCACGCTCGACAAGATGGCGGCGGCGGTCGGCGAACTCTCCGGGAAGTACAAATTGGCCCAAGGCTGGTGCCGCCATCTCCATCTCGGCTACAGCGCTTCCGACATCGACCCCCTTCGTTCCGCCCTCGGTTCGGATTGCGTGGTGGACGCCGTCTACGAAGCCGCCCTCGACAAACCCACCCCATGAGCGCCGCCTTCTCCCGCCGTCGGTTCTTCCATCTCGCAGGACTGGCCGCCCTCGCCTTCCCGCTGCGCGGCTGGGCGGCGCTGGATACCTCCGGCGGCGACGAGGTCGTCATCCTCAACGATATCCACCTCACCGGCGTCCCCGAGGACAAGATCTCCGCCAACGCCCGCGACGACGACGATCACCTGCGCACTGCGGTGCAGCAGATCCTCGCCTTACCGAAGAAACCCGCCGCCGTCATCATCAACGGCGACCTCGCCCTCTCGGTCGGCACCGCCGCCGATTACGCCGTGGTCCGCGAACTCATCGCGCCCCTGCGCGACGCCGGCATCCCGGTGCACCTCACCCTCGGCAACCATGACGTCCGTGACGTCTTCACGCAGGCCTTCCCGGAGATGAAGAGCGCCTCCGCCCTCAAGGAGCCCCGTCACAACGGCCTCATCGACCTTCCCTCCACGCGCCTGATCCTGCTGGACACCCTAGACCAGACCCCAGGACCGGCGGGCAAGCTTGGTGCGGAGCAGATCGCCTGGGTCCTCGCCAAGATCGACGAAGTCCCGGCCAAGCAAGTCATCCTCGTCGGACACCACAACCCGCAGGTCGGCGGAGACACCAGCCACTATAAGGGCGGCCTGGCGGACACCGCGGACTTCTGGCCCGAAATCGCCAAGCGCTACCAAGTGAAGGCGTATATCCATGGTCACACCCATGAATGGACGCAGGCCCTGGAGAACCGCATCCACATCATCAGCACCATCGCCTGCGCCTACGTGTTCAACAAGAACACCAACGCCGTCGGCTGGACCTCGGCGCGTTTCAACGCCCATGGCTTCGAACTGAAACTCCATACCCTCGAGACCGCGCACGCCTGGTCAGGCGAGACCAAGTGGTTCTTCGGCCGCCAGCCCGCGCCCAAGAAGCCCGCGCCCAAGAAGAAATAAGCCATGGACCGTCGCCGCTTCCTCCTGACCACGGCCATCGGCGCCCTCGCTGCCAACCTGGAAGGCGCGCCGGGTGCGCAAAGCAATCGCATCATCGAAGAGAACGCGAAGGAAGGCTCGCGCGACTGGCAACTCACCCGGGTCCGCGCCGACGGCGGCAATTACCGCTCACCCTGGATCGAAGGCTACTGCTCCCGGCAGAGCGTCCTCGCCGGCGAGACGATCGATATCATGGTCTCGGCGAACCCGGCGCGGAGGTTCCGCCTGGAATTCTTCCGCCTCGGTTATTACGGCGGTCGCGGGGCCCGCAAGATGCTCGAAGTGCCGATGCTGACGGCCTCCCCGCAGCCCACGCCGGCGCCCGGCGAGAAGAACCTCCACGAATGCCGCTGGGGCGTCACGCACGCGCTGAAGATCCCCGCCGACTGGCTCAGCGGCGTCTACCTCGGCCGGATGACGACCATCCCGGAACAGCCCGACGAACCTTATTGGCAGAGCTACGTGACGTTCATCGTCAAGGACGAGCGGCCGGCCGATTTCCTTTTCCAGTGCAGCGACAACACCTGGCAGGCCTACAATCGGTGGCCGAACAACTACTCGGTCTACACCCACCCCAAGGGCGTCCAAGGCCCCTGGGCCCAGGTGAGCTTCGACCGACCCTACGGACGGGAAGCCCAGTTCGCCGGAGTGGTCAACGACCCGCTGACCATGGGCTCGGGCGAATTCCTGCCCTTCGAATTCCCGTTGGCCTACTGGATGGAACAGCAGGGCTACGATGTCACCTATTGCTCCAACGCCGACCTGCTGACGCCCGACCGCGGCCTGAAATGCAAGGCCTTCCTCAGCGTCGGGCACGACGAATACTGGGACCTCCGCGCCTTCCGTAGCGTGGAAAAACTCCGCGACCAAGGCGTCGACCTGCTGTTCTTCTCCGGCAACAGCGTCTGCTGGGTCACGCCGATGACGCCTTCCGCCGACGGACGCGCCAACCGCCGCATCTTCCGCGGCGGGCCCTACGGCGCCGACAACGACTACGCGAAGAACCGCCAGAAAGACCACGGTCCGTTCCCCGAACACGGACCCGACGAAGGCCTGCTCATGGGCGCCCGCAACGTCGAGCCGGTCAACGGCGGCGGCGACTGGATCTGCGCCAAGCCGGATCACTGGATCTTCGAAGGCACCGGCATGAGGCAGGGCGACGCCATCCCCGGCCTGATCGGCTGGGAATACCATGGGCAGCCGGCGACGGAGATCCCCGGACTTGAAATCGTCGGCGGCGGCACGGCCTGGGTCGGCGGCACGCGCCCGCAGCAATGGACCGCCACGATCTATCCCGGGCCGAAAGGGAATTTCGTCTTCAACGCTTCGTCCATCTTCTGGGCCCAAGGGCTCTCCACGCCGCCCGGCCACGTGCTGCCTTGGTCGCATTGGTCCCGTCCGCACGGGCCGGACGACCGCGTCCGACGCATCACCCGTAACCTCTTCGAACGGGTGCTGAACCGAACCCGATGAGGCTCATCAAGGAACAGCAGTCGCCCGCCTCGGCGAACGAACTCGTCTCCTGCGAGCACCTGAGCCAACGGGACTTCGGCTGCGTCTGGCATCACCACCCCGAGCTCGAGATCTTCTTCCTCCTGCGTGGCGGCACCGAGCGCTGGGTCGGGGACAAGATCACTCCGCTCAAGGTCGGCGAGATCCTGCTGCTCGGCTCGGACCTCCCGCACGATTTCCGCAACGACCGCAAAGGCCGTCAGGCCGGGGTGGAATGGATCCTCGTGCAGTTCCGCCCCAACCTCTTCGGCGAAGAATGGACACAGCACTCTTCCGTCTCCGCCATCCGTCGCCTGCTCGAGCGCGCCCGTCAGGGCCTGGAATTCCACGGGGCCACGCGCAAGCAGGCCGCCGCGCTCCTGCACAAGATGCCCAAGGCCCACGGCCTGCGTCGGCTCGCCTTGCTGATCGAGTTCCTCGAACTCGCCGCGGGCTCGGATGAACTCAAGGAGATCGCCACACCCGGCTTCCACGCGACCACTGACGCGCAGACTTCCGATCGCATCGGCAACGTCGTCGCCCACATCAAGGCCAACCTCGCCAAGCCGCTTTACGTGCCCGAGCTCGCCGGGCTGGCCGGCCTGAGCGAGAGCGCCTTCAGCCGCCTGTTCAAGAAGTGCACCGGACGCTCCGTGCCGCAGTATCTCAACGAACTCCGCATCGCCCGGGCCGCGCGGCTCCTCGCCGAGACCGACGAGTCCGTGAAACAGATCGCGCACCAGTGCGGCTATCCCACCGCGGCGTATTTCCACCGCCAATTCCAGCGCCATCAGGAGCTTCCGCCCCTCGCCTACCGCGAGGCCATCCGCCGCCATGCGTAAGGGCCTTCTCGTCGCCCTGCAGGCGTCCGTCCTGGCCTCCTCGGCCGCGCCAACTTCGCCCGAGCCGATCCCGGCCGCCGCCGTCCGCCCACCCGTCGTCCGCTCCGCCGTCGCGGCGCCCGCCCCCAAGGCGCTGCTTCCGGCCGGCTACGCCCTCAGCGTCGCCGCGGCCGCGCCGCTGGTGACGCATCCGATCGCCGGCTGCTTCGACGACCGCGGACGGCTGTTCATCGGTGACGCCGTCGGCGTCAACTGGAAGAAGGACCAGCTCGAGGCGAATCCGCCGAACCGCGTGCTCATGCTCGAGGACACGGACGACGACGGCACCTTCGACGTCAGCACGGTCTTCGCCGACAAGATGACCTTCCCTTCCGGCGCCCAATGGCTCGACGGCAGCCTTTACGTCGCCTCGCCACCGGGCATCTGGAAACTGACCGACACCGACGGCGACGGGGTGGCTGACCGGCGCGAGATGATCGCCAGCGGCTTCGACTACACGGGCAACGCCGCCGACGTCCACGGCCCGTTCCTCCATCCGGACGGCCGACTCTACTGGTGCCACGGCCGCAAGGGCTACAAGGCGGCCGGCAAGGACGGCAAGGTGTTGTACGAAGGGAAGAGCTCGGGCATCTGGAGCGCGCGGCCCGACGGTACCGACCTCCGTTGGCACGCGCTGCTCGCCGGTGACAATCCGGTCGAGGTCGACTTCACGCCCCAGGGGGAGCTGATCGGCGTGCAGAACCTCTACTACGGCCAGCCCCGCGGCGACACGCTCGTCCACTGGCTCGCCGGCGGCGTCTACGAACGCGCCGACCTTCCGCACATCATCGCCGGCCTGCCCCGCACGCTGCCGGCCATGCCGGTGATGCATAACTTCGGCCATGTCGCCGTCAGCGGGGCCTGCTTCTGGAAAAGCTACCCGGAAGCCCGTGGCGCCGGCGCGCCGCTGCAGTTCCTGGTCACGCACTTCAACACGCAGCGCGTCGTCCGCATGGAACTGACGCCGCAGGGATCGACGTATCGCGCCACCGAGAACGAGTTCCTCAAACTCGACGACCCCGACGTCCATTTCACCGATGTCATCGAAGCCCCGGACGGCTCGCTGCTCGTGCTTAACACCGGCGGATGGTTCCGGCTGGGCTGTCCCTCCAGCCTCATGGCCAAACCCGACGTAATGGGTTCGATCCTGCGCATCCGGGCGACCGGCAAGCCGGCTACGGTCGCCGGGGCTTGGCAGACTCCTTATCAGCCGCCAGGCAAAGACCCTGCAAGCCTGCTCACGGCCCTCGAAGCTACCGACCCGCAACTCCGTCTCCGCGCGCTCGCCCGCATCGCGGAGATCCGACCCGAATCCTCCCGCATCCGCAAGGGTTTGCTCGGGCTGATGCCGCAGGCGCTGGACGCCCCGACCGAGCACGCGCTGATCCACGCCGCCCAGAATCTTTTCGTCGTGCACGACATCGAGCTGCTGCGACAGGCCGAGAATCCGACCGCCCGACGGCGACTGCTCGCCTCCTACCAGTTGCCCGTCAATTCCTACCCTCCGGCCCACCGGCAGGCGGTCGATGCGTTCGCCTCATTCGCCTGCACCCAGCTGGACGCCGAGGACGCCGCCCTCGGTGCGGCCGCCCTGAAGGTCCTGACCGACCACTACGACGCGAAGACCGAACTCGACGCGATGCTGCTGACCTGGCTGGAGGCCAGAGAACTCGGCGCTAACCGTCTCCGCGCCCTCCGCGAAGTCACCTTGGCAAAATCGGCCCGGGCTGAGATCCAAGCGGTCATCACGAAGATGCTGCGACACGAGGCTCCCGCCGTCCGGCGCATCGCCCTGGCGACCATCGCCGCCAGCGCCGCCAAGCCGTCGGCGGAATGGCCCGATGAGCTCGCCCGGCTCCTGGCCGCCGAAGCCAACCCCGGCCTGCCTCTCCTGGACGCCGTCAGGCGCCTCCGCTCGTCGAAGTTCGATGCCGCCCTTCAGGCCATCGCGGATGACGCACGGCGCCCGACCTCCCTCCGCCTCCGCGCCTTGGACGCCATGCAGTCGCGCGCGATGACGCCGCAGACCTTCGGCTTGCTGATTACGACGCTCAAACAGGACGCTTCCGCGGCCGCCCGCATCCAGGCGGCGGGAATGCTGAGTTCCGCCACGCTCTCGCGCGAACAGACGCTGGCGCTCGCTCCGACGCTCGCGCAGGTGGGCCCGATCGAGCTCCGTGAGCTGACCAAGCTGCTGCGACGCACCTCACCGAAGGAAACCGAAGCCGCCGAAGCCCTGACCAAGGCCGTCGCCGGCAACCCCGCCCTCATCAGCCAGCAGGAGAGCGTCTACCGGACCGCGCTGAGCGACCACCCTCCCCGGCTCTTCGAGCAGATCCTTCTTCCCGCCCGGCAAGCCGCCGAGGCCGCCCTGGACGGTAAGAAACGGGAACTCAACCTCATCGCCGAGGAGGCCGTGCGTGGTTCGCCCGCCCGAGGCCAGACCCTCTTCGCCTCCGGCCGCGGCACCTGCATCGCCTGCCATAAGGTCGGCGACCAGGGGCGCGCGATCGGCCCCGACCTATCGAAGATCGGGGCCATCCGCACCGAACGTGACCTCGCCGAAAGCATCCTCTTCCCGAGCAGCACCCTCGCACGAGACTACGAAGCGCACCTGTTCGAGACCTCCGACGGCCAGACCGCCCTGGGCGTGGTCCGCAGCCACACCGCCGAAGGCCTGCGCATCGTCGATGTCGCCGGCCAGGAAAAAGACCTGCCCCATGCGCAGATCGTCGCTGACACCACCCTGACCGAGAGCCTCATGCCAATGGGCCTCGACGCCGCCTTCTCCCGACAGGAGCTCGCCGATCTGATTGCCTGGCTCCGTTCCCTTCGCTAATCCACCCCAACCCCTGCCCCTACCCCTTTAACAACCCCATGACCCCCATCCTCTACCTCCGCCTAGCCACGATGGTCTTCCTCCACTACTTCGTGTGGAGCTGCTGGTATAACACCATGGCCGTGTATCTCGGAAAGCTGGAGTTCACCGGCACCCAGATCGGCCTCGCCTACGGCACGACCGCCATCGGAGCGCTCGTCTCTCCCTTCCTCATCGGGGTCATCGCCGACCGCTACGTCCCTGCGCAGCGCCTGCTCGGCGTCCTGCACCTCCTCGGAGCCGGCCTGCTCTGGTGGATCTCCGAGCAGACCACCTTCGGCGTCTTCTACCCGTCGCTGATCGTCTACACCCTGACCTACATGGCCGGCCACGGCCTCATCAACACGATCACCCTCGCCCACGCGCCGAATCCGGCCAAGTGGTTCCCGATCGTGATGGCCGCGGCGTCCGCCGGCTGGATCGCCGCCGCCAACGTCGTGAACTACTGGGGCAAGATTGCCGAACCAATCGCCAAAGCCATAAACACCGCTGCGAGCGTCTTTAATTACGTAGCCATCAAGGAAGTGCCGCAAGCAACGGCCAACCTCGCCGATAACAAAGGAATGTTCACCCTCGCCTGCGGCGTCGCCGTCGCCATCGCGCTCTATTCCTTCACCTTACCGAACACACCGCCCAAGGGCGACGCCGGCCCGGTCTCGGTCGGCAAGCTCCTCGGCCTCGACGCGCTGAGGCTGTTCAAGGACCGTTCCTTCGCGGTGTTCATGTTCTGCTCCTTCCTGATCTGCATCCCGCTGAGTTTCTACTTCACCTGGACCGGCGCGTTCCTGAGCGAGATGAACGTCGCCAACTACGCCTCGAAGATGACCCTCGGACAGGTCTCGGACATCGTCTTCCTGCTCCTGCTGCCGCTGTTGCTGCCGGTCCTCGGCGCCAAGCGCATCATGATCCTCGGCATGGCCGCCTGGGCCGTCCGCTTCGCCCTCTTCGCCTACTTCCACGAGCAGCCCACCGCGACTTGGATGATCCTCGGCGGCATCCTCCTCCACGGCATGTGCTATGACTTCATCTTCGTGATGGGCCGCATGTATGTCGACAAGGCGGCCGGCGACGGCCTCCGCGCCTCGGCCCAGGGTCTCCACGCCGTCTTCACGCTCGGTGCCGGCATGTTCGTCGGCTCCTGGCTCTCCGGCGTCGTCGCGCAGCACTACACCAACGCCCAGAACGTCCATGACTGGAAGGCCATCTGGCTCGTCCCCGCCCTCATGAGCGCCGCTCTCATCCCGGTCTTCCTCGCCCTCTTCCGCGAAAAGCCCGCGGACACCCCCTCCGCCTGATCTACCCCTATACTCGATACTCCATACTCTAGCCCCCTGGATACAATGCCCCGCAAACTCAGCCACATCGCCCCCGACTGGTGGGATTACACCACGCTCGACTCGTCGCTCATCAACGACGCAGCCAAGCTCACCGAACGTGATCTGCGTCAGCTGTCGCGTCCGGGGTTCAAGGTGGTGATGTATGACACCCTCGAGGACTTCTACCTCGCCGAAGCACTGGAGTATATCGCCGCATGGAAGCAGGCCACGGCGGATAACCCCGTCGGCATCTGCGGACCGATCGGCCCGACCGAACAGCTCCCGCTCGTCGCCCGCCTCGTCAACGAACTCGGCCTGAACCTCAAGCACGCGCACTTCTGGGGCATGGACGAATGGTATGACGACAAGACGAAGAAGGAAGTGCCGGTGACGCACCCGCTCTCATTCGAGAGCGCCGACCGCGAACTCTGCTTCGATCGCATCCAGAAGAAGCTGGCGATGCCCGAGGCCAACCTCCACTTCCCCAAGGCCAAGATCGCCGACTACGTGAAGACCTGGCACGCCGGCGTCCGCTGCGCGGTCATGCAGGGCGGCCAAGGCGACATCAAGCACTGGGCCTTCAACGATCCGCTTAAGCGCACCGGCAAATACAAGGAAACCCCGCCCTCGCCCGCCGAATACCGCAAGCTCGGCACCCGCATCGTCGAACTCCACCCGGTCACCCTCAGCCAAAACGCCCGCACCTCCGGCGGCGGCAACATCACCATGGTCCCCAAGATGGCCATCACCGTCGGCCCGCAGGAGACCTGGCTGGCCGACAAGGTCTCCATCTGGCACGCCGGCGCCCACGACAACCCGCTGGGCCAGCGCCTGACCGCCTTGATGATCTCCAAGAAGATCGCGGACGCGGCCGTACCGATGTCCCTCCTGGCCGACCACCCGAACGTGCAGTTCAACTATTTCCGCGGCGGCCTAGGCTCCTGCGCGGTCGAGATGCACTGATATGATGCTTCGCCTCATCTTCTCGGTTCTCTGCCTCGGCTTGATCGATCAAGCATGGGCGGCAGACCCTTCGCAGCCGGGCCCGCTCACGAGCTCCACGATCGAATTCCGCAACCTCGTCGACGTCTCTCGGACCTCCCAGAAGGAGACGGAAAGCGGCCGGCCGCGCCTGCTGAAGATCCGCCGCGAAGGCGAAGCCAAGGCCGCCGGCCGACCGGTCCCGATCAAGGTGCACCTGCCTGAGGGCTCAGGTCCTTTTCCCGTCGTCGTGGTCTCACATGGG
>Ga0209358_10003576_pt1 | contig 11434 bp, 11 predicted proteins | sample LauGreFa1BDMLBSN_2_FD_187574 | JGI IMG/M metagenome (GOLD analysis project Ga0209358, IMG submission 187574) | Freshwater lake microbial communities from Lake Michigan, USA - Fa13.BD.MLB.SN (SPAdes) (version 2) | ecosystem: Environmental > Aquatic > Freshwater > Lake | place: Lake Michigan, USA...
GCTAGAGCGTAAGTTTCGTCGTTTGCGACTATACTTGTTTCTAGATGGATTTACGAGGTAACTAGGCCTCGACATGCCCTCACCTGCTTTGCAACCCACGTCGAAACCGGGTCAGCCCCAAAGCAAGCGATTATTATACTACTTCTTGTTAGCCGCCCGCATGATTCTTGCCTTATCCCGCTCCCAATCACGCTCTTTTTCTGCATTTCGTTTGTCGTATTGTTTTTTACCCTTGGCTAAACCTATTTCGATTTTGATACGCCCGCCTTTAAAGTGCATATCAATCGGTACCAAGGTGTAACCTGAGCGCTCGACTTTACCGATGAGCTTTGCGATTTCTTCGCTATGCAGAAGAAGTTTTCGGGTGCGGATGGCATCAGGTCTTATGTGCGTTGATGCAGCCCCCATAGGGGTGATATGGCAACCAATAAGATAAATCTCGCCTCGTTGAATAATGACATAGGCTTCCTTGATATTAGTTCGATTGTCGCGAATGGCTTTGACTTCCCATCCCTCCAAAACAATACCTGCTTCATATTTTTCTTCGATGAAGTAGTCGTGGAACGCTTTTTTGTTTTGAACAATACTCATGGAAACTAACTAATCCTTTAAAATGTGTATTTTACGCTAATTCAATTTATCTCATGGCTGATGTCAAAAAAAATGTGATTGTGAATCACTCTGATGAGAGGATGTTTAACCTTGTCGATCGCATTGAAGAGTATCCCCTGTTTTTGCCCTGGTGCGGCGGCTCAAAAGTATTAGAGCGAAATGCTGACATCACAAGAGCTTCTATCCATATTAAATATAGTGGGGTCAATCAAAGCTTTACCACACAGAACACTAAAGACTATCCCCATCGTATTGATTTGAAACTCATCGATGGGCCTTTTAAAGTATTGGAAGGCTATTGGATTTTTACTAAAATTAATGAAGAGGCATGCAGCATTGAATTTCATTTGCATTATGAATTTTCAAATTTCATTTTAGATAAATTGATTTCACCCATATTCAGTCAAATTGCCAATACGTTTGTGGATGGTTTTGTGAACCAAGCTGATAAAATATATACAAAATAACTAAAGATAAAAATAGCTTATGCCCAACGAAATTTTGATTGAAGTCGCTTACGCGCTCCCAAAAAAACAGCTCATCATCCCTGTGAAGGTTAAGCAAGGTATCACTGCGGAAGAAGCCATTAAAGTTTCAGGTATTACAAAAAAATTTCCAGAAATTGATTTGAGTGTGAATCAAATCGGTATCTTTGGAAAGCTCACACAGCTGGATCACATCATGCGCGAACGCGATCGTATTGAGATCTATCGCCCACTGATTGCCGACCCTAAAGAGATTCGACGTCAGCGGGCCGCCGAAGGTAAGGTCATGAAAAAAGGTGGGGATAGCGCATAAAAGCTCGCATTTCTTAGCTATAACGAGACTTTTTCTGTATAATTTCGTTTTGCGCAAAGGATCAAAAGATGCGTTTAATACAACAAGCACTCACTTTCGATGACGTGCTCCTCGTTCCAGCTCATTCCACAGTGTTGCCTCGTGAAGTTAATTTAACCACGCAATTGACCCGAAAAATTAAACTTCACATTCCGATTGTATCCGCTGCGATGGATACAGTGACTGAATCACGCTTGGCCATAGCATTAGCTCAAGAAGGTGGGCTCGGTATCATCCATAAAAATATGACGCCGCAAGAACAAGCTTACCAAGTCTCCCGTGTTAAACGTTTTGAATCAGGTGTCGTGAATGACCCTATTACCATTGAACCCAATATGTCAGTTCGTGATGTCATGAATCTCACAGCACTTCATAAAATTTCAGGTCTACCTGTGATTGACGGCGGCAAAATTGTCGGTATCGTCACCAACCGAGATTTACGTTTTGAAACGAACCTCGATCAGCCCATTAAAAATATCATGACACCACGTGATCGATTGGTGACCGTGAAAGAAGGTGAATCTAAAGAGGAAGTCATACGTTTACTTCATCATCATCGTCTAGAGCGTGTTTTAGTAATCGATAAAAATGATGTGTTAAAAGGTTTGATCACTGTGAAAGATATCCAGAAATCATCTGACCACCCTTATGCCTGTAAAGATGATAAAGGAAGACTCTGCGCAGGTGCCGCTGTCGGTGTCGGTGAAGGCACTGAAGAGCGTGTGGAATTATTAGCCAATGCGCATGTCGATGTGATTGTAGTGGATACTGCGCACGGTCATGCGCAAGGGGTGATTGATCGCGTGACATGGGTTAAAAAACATTTTCCACATATTGAAGTGATCGGCGGCAATATTGCGACCGCTGATGCCGCTAAAGCGCTTGTGGATGCAGGCGCTGATGGTGTGAAAGTCGGCATCGGACCAGGCTCCATTTGTACAACGCGCATTGTGGCAGGTGTTGGAATACCTCAAATTAGCGCCATCAGCAATGTGGCTGAAGCACTCAACAAACTTAACATTCCATTTATTGGGGATGGTGGTATCAGATTCTCTGGCGACGTTGCAAAAGCGATTGCGGCAGGTGCCAATTCGGTCATGTTAGGTTCGATGTTTGCAGGTACCGAAGAGGCACCTGGTGAAGTTGAACTTTTTCAAGGTAGATCTTATAAATCTTATCGTGGGATGGGATCTATTGGTGCAATGCAAAAAGGCTCATCTGACCGTTACTTCCAAGACTCTGAAAATAATGCAGATAAATTAGTCCCTGAAGGTATTGAAGGACGTGTGCCTTATAAAGGCAGTGTCATTAATGTCATTCATCAATTAATGGGTGGACTCAGGGCTTCTATGGGTTATGTGGGTGCTAGAACGATAGATGAAATGCGAACAAAAGCTAACTTTGTTCAGATCACAAGTGCAGGCATGCGCGAATCCCATGTACATGATGTGCAGATCACTAAAGAAGCGCCTAATTACCGTGTGGATTAATTTAAATGTATTACCTAAAAAGCCTCCGACCAAGGAGGCTTTTTAAATCCTATGGATAAAATTCTTATACTCGATTTTGGTTCTCAATACACACAACTCATTGCGCGTCGTGTCCGTGAGATGCACGTCTATTCAGAACTTCATTCACATGACATGAGTGAAGATGAGATTAAAGTATTTAATCCCAAAGGTATTATTTTGTCAGGTGGGCCCAATTCAGTTTATGAGTCAGATACGCCTATGGCTCCTCCCATTGTTTTCGAATTAGGTATTCCAGTCTTAGGTATTTGTTACGGCATGCAAACGATGGCGGCCCAACTCGGCGGTAAAGTTGAAAATGCAAATACGCGTGAATTTGGATATGCTGAAATTAGAGCGCATAACCACTCGCCTCTTTTAGAAAACATTCAAGATAAAACAAACTCAGAAGGTCACGGACTGCTTGATGTATGGATGAGTCATGGCGACAAAGTCACAACATTACCGCCTCAATTTAAAGTGATCGCAAGTAATGCATCCACGCCTATCGCAGGCATGATGCATGAAACAAAAAATTTCTATGGGGTGCAATTCCATCCGGAAGTGACCCACACCAAACAAGGCTTTGCCATTTTAAAACAATTTGTGACTCACATTTGTAATTGCAAACCAAGTTGGACTATGCCCAATTACATTGAAACGGCAGTTAAACATATTCAAGAGACTGTCAAAGATGATGAAGTGATATTAGGTTTATCGGGAGGGGTGGATTCATCCGTTGCGGCCGCACTTATTCATAGTGCGATTGGCGATCAACTTACTTGTGTGTTTGTCGACAATGGTCTTCTTCGTTTAAATGAAGCGACACAAGTTATGAAAACATTTCATGACAACTTAGGTGTCAAAGTCATTCATGTGGATGCCTCAGATAAATTTTTAAATAGCCTAAAAGGTATCACCGACCCCGAACAAAAGCGAAAAATTATTGGCCGCGAATTTGTAGAAGTGTTTCAGAATGAAGCTAAAAAAATTCCAAAAGCGAACTGGTTAGCACAAGGCACGATCTATCCTGATGTCATTGAATCAGCGTCCGCTAAAACTAAAAAAGCACATACGATTAAGAGTCACCACAATGTGGGGGGCTTACCTGAAACATTAAACCTACAATTACTAGAACCCTTACGAGAACTTTTTAAAGACGAGGTGCGCGAGCTAGGCGTGGCATTAGGATTACCTAAAGCGATGGTCTACCGTCATCCCTTTCCCGGCCCTGGTTTAGGTGTCCGTATCTTAGGTGAGGTCAAATTAGAATTTGCAGATCTACTTCGTCGCGCTGATGCCATCTTCATAGAAGAACTGATCAATTCGGGTTGGTACGAAAAAACTTCTCAAGCTTTTGCGGTTTTTTTACCTGTGAAGTCAGTGGGTGTGATGGGTGATGGCAGGACTTTTGAATATGTAGTGGCATTAAGAGCCGTTGTAACATCCGACTTTATGACAGCCCACTGGGCAGAATTACCTTACGACCTTTTGAGTAAAGTATCCAATCGCATCATTAATGAAGTGCGTGGTATTAATCGTGTCGTCTATGACGTTTCAGGAAAGCCACCTGCAACGATTGAGTGGGAGTAATTATTTGAACGTAAGTAATTTGTAGAAAAATATGCTAAATTCATGGGAGTTCCGCAAGTAGAAATTTTTTAGACTGCTTTTAACATTTTGAGTTCTAAGTCTAACTTAGGCATAAAGTGAAATATAGAAAAGAGATAGACGGGCTTAGGGCGGCTGTTGAGTTGATTTAGTTGTATTCGCTAAGAACTTTATCGATAAGCGAGGAATCTGTTTTTTGTACACATAAGATATCAAAGTAATAGATTGTGCGTGTTGTGTTGCCAACGTTTTGTTGCCAAACGTAGTTCATAAGTTGGCTTATGATATCGATGTCATTTGTTCTAACAACTACCTCACCAAAATTATCAAAAATAGTCCAGTCGCAGTAACCAGCTGATTCAAGTTTTTCTATTGTCTTTGAGAAACCATTTTTTTGATAATCAAAGTCATATTGGCATTCGAAAAAAATAATGGGTTTATGCGTTTGAATTACTGACATTGATGAATCTAATACATCGTAGTCAAAACCATCTACATCACTTTTTAATATCCTTATATTCATCGCATTCGGAATCATTTCGTCGAGCGGTAATGATTTAATCCCGCCTTCATCATCTGTAACTGCGTGTTTTGTGCCGCCTTTGCCATCGAGCGACACGTTAGAGATATTTTTACCAACTAATGCTTTTATGGCTTCAATCTTTAAGTCTATAATCGATTTTTTTATTCTATCTATATTCTCTTCGAGATACCTGTAGAATGAATCATCAGGCTCAATACAAATGTAGTTTGAAGCTGCATTTTTTTCTACCATAGCCGCCAAGGTGTCTCCTACGTTAGCTCCAATATCAACTATGGTGTCACTCGCGTTAAAGTATTTTACTAAGTGCGGCAAAAATCTATCGTATTTTGGGCAAGTTTGTTGGTATTCAGGTAGTAAATGGTTTGCAGGGATTTTTATTGAGAAGTCTTTGTATTGATATAAAACATGTGGCATAAAGAGATAGCGTATTTCTCTTTTAAATCTTCTAGCAATTTTCGATAGTAGAATTGTTTTTACTTTGTGTGTCATTGTTGATATCTTTGTTTACTGTACTAGACATTTTACTTGCACTGCGTAATCATACAAAGGGGATTTTGCTTTTTGTTACGCAATGTGTAATAAAGAATATGAAAATATAACAAACACAATAGATTGTATCAGGATATGCTGTTACAAAAATGAAAAAAAGTCACGCAAAACTTGCACACAGACAATTTGGTGTGCTGCAAACCACTTAAATGCTTGGCTTTTAAGCTGAGTAACCATTGAGAAGGAATAAAATGAAAAAAAAAATTCTCTTATATGCCTTGTTTATATTAATTTTATCGACCTTCACATCCTTAATGGTGAAATGGCAGTTTTCTCCCTACGTATTTTTTATTAAAGATTTTAAAAAAAATATTGCAGCAGTTGTTAAACCATCCTTTATAAATACAAACGATTTAACTCTCGAAACTAACCGCCCCAAAAAACGCGACTTTGGATCGCTAGTTAACCTTAATAATATTAAAGTAGCTGAAATTATTCAGCTTAATAATTTTAAATTTCAATGGGGTAATTTAAAGATTAAAGAGCTAAGAAGAATAGGTGCCGCTGAGTTGAGAGGTGCAAGTTTCTGGTATGTTAACCAAGAAGATTACAAAGTAATTAATAAATTAGCGTTGGGTAGTAAAATCACCTCAAATGGTGGAATAAAGTCGGTATTCTCAATTAATAACAAAAGTTACGTGTATATTGCTTACGTCGATAACGCTTGTGCAACTGCTCGCTTGATAGATTTAGATACTATGGAAATAGCTTTACAGCTCCCGTGTTTGCCTAATCCAGAAAATACTGATCTTAATGCCTCAGGAGGTGGTTTTTTACAACTTTCAAATAATTCAGCACTACTTTCAACCGGAACTCCGACTAAGGCAAACTTAGCACATAAAATAAATCAAACTGCTCAATTAGATAAAAGTTTGTGGGGAAAAATACTAAAGCTAAATTTAGTAAATGGAAAACTTATGGTCGAAATTTTTAGTAAAGGACATAGGAACCCTCAAGGACTGACAAAAATTGGGCAAAATATTTTTGCTGTTGAACATGGCCCTATGGGGGGCGATGAAATCAATATAATCAAAAAAGGTAATAATTATGGCTGGCCTATACAATCACTAGGCTCTCAATATGATTTGGAGCCTATTAATAAATCATATACAAAACCAATTGCAACTGAAGCCCCCCTCCTGTCATTCGTGCCTTCCACTGGTGCAAGTTATATCGACAAATGCCCTCAAATTTATAGCGATTATTATGCGCCAAATGACTGTCTAGCAATTTCATCATTGCGCGGAGAAGCTATAGATTTTATTGTTCATAAAAATGGCAAGGTATTATTTACCGAAAAAATAAAACTCAGAGCTCGAATACGTAAATTTTTTGTTCGCGGAAACACAATTGTTGCAGTCACAGATTTTAAGGGTGTCATTATTGGGAACTTGAGTAAATTAAATTAAATTAAGTTTAGTACAGCTTTCATATTTTATGATACTACCAACTCTAAATTTTTATATCATTTATACAATAAAAAACTAAGGAATGAGATCAATTGTTAAAAAATAAAAAAACATCTTCACGTCATATTTTATTTGCAATTGATTCTCTTACAGGTCGCGGCGCCGAAAAAGTTGTAATTAACCTTGGTGAAGAGCTTATAAAGCTAGGTCACATAGTTACTTTTGTTATTTACGAGAATATTATTGAATTTAATATCGATCCTCGGGTTAATGTATATAAGCTTAGCCCTCTGATTCATGAAGGCTCTCGAATTTTCAGCCGCTTAACCGACCATAAAAACGTAAATTTATTTAACTCGCTATTGAATAATATTGAAAAGCAATATGGTGTTGTTGATATAATTTTCTCTTCCCTGCCGCGGATGGATAGAATTTTAAGTTTAATCAAGAGCGATAGGATCTATCATATTATTGGCAACCCATTATCTTTGCAGAGTGGTATTCGTAAAAATAAATGGCACAAGAAAATTTCACGAATTTGGCATATGAAAAGAATGTATGACGGACGAAAATTAATTGGCATGTCTCAGGGTATAGGCGAAGATCTCGTGAAATATGTCAAGGTCTGTCCTGCTTCATTTAAGGCAATATACAATCCATTTGATTTTGATCAGATGAAGATTTTAGGTGCTAAGCCTTTTAAATTACCTCCGAAACTTATAAGCAAGGAATATTTACTGCATATAGGTGCATTTACACTTCAGCAAAAACGTCAAGACTTACTTATCGAAGCATTCGCATTATCTAAGCTCAAATGTAAATTGGTTTTGCTTGGTAAGGGTAAAGACGAAGAAAAAATACGCAGCATAATTAAAAAGTATGGTTTGACTGATCAAGTAATATTAGCAGGCTTTCAAGCTAATCCTTTCCCTTGGATAAAGCATGCTCGCCTATTTGTGCTTACTTCCGATTACGAGGGGTTTGGAAATGTACTAATTGAGGCAATGGCACTTGGCACGCCAGCTTTATCAACCGACTGCCCATCAGGGCCAGGGGAAATATTTATAAATGACATGCAAGATTCTTTAGTAAGATGTGGAGATGCAAAAGCGCTTGCTGAAAAAATGTGTGAATTCTATACAAAACCACCATATATCAATAAAGAAAGTTTAAAACGTTTTGAAGCTGCTACTATTACAAAGGAATACTTAGAGCTTATTCCCTAAAAAAATTTTCTTATTGTTACACTCGCATACTTCTCTATTATTTTTTTAATGGATGAAAAATGAAAGGTTTTCAGAATAAATCGCTCTTGAGTAGCGCATTTAAAATTTGTTTAGGGCTGATTGCTTCCATGCAAGCGCCAGGTGTTCTGCACTCATTAAGACCTCTTCCACATCGTTTAACCCATAATACTTTTCGTCTAAATAAAATTTTCTGATCTCGGCAAGGAAAATAAGAATCTGTGACGTCAGCATGGGGATGTAGCTTCCAAAAATTACCTACACCATGACTTACAGGCGATCCGGGGCCAAATAAAGTTAAAGAAGGTGTGCTAGTAAGCTTCGCAATATGTGCTATGCCAGTATCAACTGAAATTAATAATTTTGCATCTTCAATTAAGCTCCACATTTCTGTTAATGAATACGTTCCTAATACATAATGACACTCAAGCTTAGGATCAACTTCTTTTATAAGATATTCTTCTTTAGGCCCCACAGAAAGAACTACCTGATATTTTTGTTTTTTTAGTTTAATAATTAATGCTTGCCAGGATTCCTGGGGCCATAATTTTAATTTACTTGATGCTCCCAAATGACACACCACATATGGTCTAGAAGCATCAAATGATGATGATTTTTTTATCTCCGATTGAGACCATTCATTTTTTATGTAAGGCTCAGGGTCCTTTCCGTCGAGCAACCTTCCCATCATGTCTGCCCATGTGGCAGATTTTGAATCAAAAAATTTCGCTTCATCTAACATCCAATTTTTCCATTTTGGTCTGTCATCAGCTATGCCAACAATCCATTTTGACCCCATTGCTCTTGCAAGCCAACTATAGCGATTATCTCCCGCCACAATGGTTAAATCATAAGGAGCATGAGAAGATATCTTCCATACACTTAAAATACTTTTAGGGTTAAATTCAAGGGCTTTAAATCCATAAGGTTCATTTTTGAATAAAGGAACAAATAAGGGTTTAGATAGAATAAATTTTTCTGCAAAAGGATAATTTTCATGAATACGTTTCATTAATGGTGTTAGCAATAAAGTATCGCCGAGAAGCAGGTCGTGTGCGATAAGAATTTTTTTAGGTGTTCTTTTTTTGATTTTCCAAAAAAAGAAACTTTGTATAATCGCTAATAAAATAATACCAATACGAATAAGGCCGCGCATCTTAAATTATTTTTTTGTAAGTAGAAATTGAATTTATTAGATTGAGCCATGCATCGACAATTTTTGAAGCTTTGATATCTTTCACATGCTTTGTTTTATTTTGCATTATTATATAAGGAACACCCCATGGACGCCATCTTTTAGGATTAGAGTCGCCAAATAAAGCAATGATAGGCCGGTTTAATGCAGCTGCAATATGCATTGCACCACCATCTGCCATAATCATACTGCCACATGTGTGAATGCTTTTAATTAATGAATCAAGAGTGGGAGTGGGCATAAATTTAACAGGTAAATCTTTAAGTTCTTTTTTTAAAACTAAAGCTTTATGATCATCTCCCGGGTGCATAGGATTTTTGGAATCTCCTGGTGACCAAAAAATATGGAAGGTTAATTTTGGATCTATATCATGTAATGTGCGAATGAGTATTGCCCATTCTGTGATGGGATATTGTTGTTTGATACGTCTCGCACTGATATGTATTCCTAACGTTTGGCTATTTTTTATATCAGAAGATGAATCATAAAGATGAAGGGGTAATGTTAAAGGGCCTGGCAATCCTTTCAAACCAATTCTTTGGCCTAATTCCCAAGCTCTTTCCACTTCGGTTTGATTTGTCCAATCAATAATAGGTGTGAGTACCTTGGTTTTTCTCAAAAAGCGCGTTAAGTTTAAAGCGCGATGATCAAAGGCTATAATGTAATCGTAATGGTGTTGTCTTAAATGAAAAATGAGCTTCAGTCTTTCATAAATCAAATTAAAAAAACTGGTATGGCCATGTTTTAGTTTGTGATAAACATAAAGCGTATCAATAAAAGCATTGCCTTTTAAAACGGGCGCGACATAGGCGTTAGTCACTACATCAAGCCTGTCCACTTTGAGTTGCTGTTTTATACCCGCCATTAAAGGCGTAGTACATAACAAATCACCAATATTATCGCGTCTAATAATAAGAATATTCAAAATACCTTTACCTGTCTTGAAGTCCTGAACTCATCAAAGTTAAGCTATATGAATACTACTACAAATGATAAAATTACGAATTAATTAAAGAGTCGTTTTATATAAAAAAATGAGTCGCGCATTTGTCAAAGAAAATGATTTAGAGCACGCAGGGATTGACATTCCAGAAAGGCCTTTGAGTGATGAGCCCAATTATGTAACGCCACGTGGATTGAGTCTTCTCAATCAAACCATCGATGATTTAGAAAAAGAACGTGAAGCTTTGATCACAAAAAAAGATGATCCGATGGTAAAACAAAAAATAGCGGTGATCGAACGCGATATGCGGTACTTTGCAGCGCGCATTGAATCAGCTATTTTAACCAATCCTCAAGAAGAAGATCCGTCTCACGTTTTATTTGGGGCAAAAGTGACCGTAGAAGATGAAGAGGGGAAATTCCTTACCTTTGAAATTGTCGGTGAAGATGAAGCTAATATTCATGAGGGTCGTGTGAGTTACCTTTCTCCGCTCGCTGAAGCTCTTCTCGGAGGGATGATGGGTGATGAAGTGGTATGGGAAAAACCTATGGGTGATAGTTATCTCACCATTCAAAAAATTAATTATTAAAGGGAAATACAAAAAATTATGCATGTGAATGAAGCGATTAAATTAAGACGATCCATCAAACATTACGATCCAATGCATGAGATAACAAAAGAAGAGATTCATATCCTTCTATCGAATGCTGTATTGTCACCCACTGCTTTCAATATTCAAAACTGGCGATTTGTGGTGGTCACTGATAAAGCTTTGCGTCAAAAAATTCGTGAAGTGAGCTGGGGTCAAGCACAAGTCGAGGAGGCTTCTATTCTTATCGTTTTAGTAGCCGATTTAATGGCTTGGAATAAAGAGCCTGGTCGTTATTGGAAAGATGCACCGAAGCCTGTTCAAGATTACTTGGTCCCGGCAATTCAGCAGTATTATCAAAATAAACCTGAAGTACAGCGCGATGAAGCGATG
>Ga0209358_10003579_pt1 | contig 11429 bp, 8 predicted proteins | sample LauGreFa1BDMLBSN_2_FD_187574 | JGI IMG/M metagenome (GOLD analysis project Ga0209358, IMG submission 187574) | Freshwater lake microbial communities from Lake Michigan, USA - Fa13.BD.MLB.SN (SPAdes) (version 2) | ecosystem: Environmental > Aquatic > Freshwater > Lake | place: Lake Michigan, USA...
AATTTATTGACATATTTTTAAGTGCTAATGCTGCGACAAGAAATAAAATTGCGACCGACTTTTTAAGATATGCAGCATCCAATACCGACCAAAGTTCATTTTTCGTAAAGATATCCTAATGAAATTTTCAGAATTTATAACCGAAGCAAAAAAAGAAGGTGCAAATCTCCACCTCGAACATATCGAGGATGAGGTTCTAAATCGTGGTGTTGCCGGCACACGTGATGCAATTAACTTTCTACAATCATTACGTGATATGTTGGCAGGACATTCATCTTCAAAAGTAAACGTCACAACAAAATGGGATGGTGCGCCTGCTGTCTTCTGTGGTATCAATCCCGACAATGGTAAATTCTTTGTTGGTACTAAAGGTGTCTTCAATGCAAACCCTAAGTTGAATTACACTGACGATGATATTGATATGAATCATCCGAGTGGTGGCCTGAATGCCAAACTTAAGGTTGCTTTGCGTTATTTACCAAAACTAGGCATTAAAGGTGTTCTTCAAGGTGATATGATGTTTTCTAAAGGAGATATCAATACACAAACAATTGATGGTGAAGAATACATTACGTTTCAACCAAATACGATTGTGTATGCTGTACCATCAGATTCAAAACTAGCCAAAGCAATGACCTCTGCACAGATGGGTATTGTCTTTCACACTTCATATACAGGTAAAACATTCTCTGATATGAAGGCATCATTCAACATCGATATCAATCACCTGAGTACAACTAAAGACGTTTGGTTCCGTGATGCATATTTTGTTGATGCTTCTGGTACTGTTACATTCACAGAACAAGAAACTAAGGTATTGAATTCACACCTGTCACTTGCGGGTACCACATTTCAATCTATCAATGCACTAACACTTAATAGAATTGCCGCAAGTGAGATAGTACTCACTTACATTAAGACATTTAATAATACCAAAGTGCGTGAAGGTATGGAGATTAAAGATACTACGGCACACACAAACGACTTGATTCGTTGGGTTGAGGCCAAGTTAAACAAAGATATCTCTGATGCCAAAAAAGAAGAAACAAAACAGAAACGAATCAAAGAGAAGACTGAGATTATGCGATTCTTCCGTGGTTCAGCCAGAGACTTAAAGAACATATTTGATTTGATGAACCACTTGGTTGCATCCAAGAATATGATTGTTGGTAAGTTACAGCAAATGAAACAAGTTACCAATACATTCTTACGTACAGATGATGGTTTTAAAATTACTAATCCTGAGGGGTTTGTGGCAGTATCAAAAACTTCTGGTGGCGCCGTGAAACTTGTGGATAGATTGGAATTTGCTCATGCGAATTTTAATGCCGCAAAGGCATGGACTAAATAAGATATGACGACAAAAATAACACTAACCAATATCGATTCTACTGGTGATTACTCAGAACTGGTGGACGCAGCCTATAATACGGCCAATGCGGCCAGTTCTTATGCTAATGCTGCATTTGCTCAGGCTAACAATTCTACAGACACTTGGGTTAGAAGTGCTGCCAATTCAGCCAGTTCTTATGCTAATGCTGCATACACTCAAGCAAACACCGCAACAACAAATGCGGCCACTGCTGACCAGAGAGCTGTAACTTCTGGTGTTTATGCCAACTCTGCATACTCAACCGCAAACTCAGCCGGTGTATATGCTAATGCTGCATTTGCCAAGGCCAACACTGGATCATCTTCATCTTCAACAAATAATGCAAGGACTATGATTAATGCATATGTCTTTGGTTCTTAGGAAATAAAAATGCCATTAAACCTAGCCAATACAGTAACGATAACTGCCAAGACGGCACTAGTCAACGTTACAACTGTTTCTGCAAACGTACTTAGTAATGCAACAAGTAGTGGACAGATTCACAAGATTAACACTATTATGTTTAATAATTATAGTGCCGCTGTTGCAACTGCAAATGTAACTATCAATCGTAGTACTGGTGATTTCTATGTTGCTAGATTAGTAACAGTTCCAGCAAATTCAATATTGACAGTTATTGCCAAAGATAATGCAATTTATTTGGAAGAAGGTGACACATTACAAGCATCTGTTTCCGCAAATTCAGCATTGCACTTAATTTCTGGTTTCGAACTTCTGAGTTAATATGAGAACAAGATCAAATTACGGTGTAACCGGTGTTGCAGTAACACTATCTGCTTCGAGTACTGGTGGTTATTTTGGTTCAGAAGATTTACGTTTAGCTAAAATCAATGGTGTTTGGCCAGTGGGAGCAGTGGTAGTCGTTGGCACACAGAAAGCTATATTTGGATATGGATATACTAATACTAATGTATCAATGACCAACCTAGTTTCAAACACTGGTGTTGTTTCTAATGATACAACAGGTGTTGGTACTGCTAGACATGCATTAGCAGCTGCTGGATATGGAACAGATAAAGCTATATTTGGATATGGATATACTAATACTAATGTATCAATGACCAACAAAGTTTCAAACACTGGTGTTGTTTCTAGTGATACTACTGGCGTAGGTGCTGATAGAAACTTTTTAGCAGCTGCTGGGTATGGTACAGACAAAGCTATATTTGGATATGGATACACTAACACTGATGCATCAATGACCAACCTAGTTTCAAACACTGGTGTTGTTTCTAATGATACAACAGGTGTTGGTACTGCTAGAGTTGCACCTGCAGCCGCAACATATGGTACTGATAAAGCTATATTTGGATTTGGTATTACTTCAGTTAATGTATCTATAACCAATCTAGTATCAAATACGGGTGTAGTTGCTACTGATACTGCAGGTGTTGGTACTGCTAGACGATACCTTGCAGCCGCAGGTTATGGAACAGATAAAGCTATATTTGGATATGGATATACTAATACTAATGTATCAATGACCAACCTAGTGTCCAATACAGGTGTTGTTTCTAGTGATACTACTGGAGTTGGTACAGGTAGAAATGGATCAGCAGCCGCAGGGTATGGTATTGACAAGGCTATATTTGGATATGGCAACGCAGGAGCGCCTCTATATTCATTAACCAACAAAGTATCAAATACAGGCGTGGTTGCTAGTGATACAACTGGTGTTGGTACTGCTAGATATGCATTAGCAGCCGCAGGATATTCACTCACATAAGTTCACACCACCAGCCTAAATATAACAATAAAGAGAATCTAGATGCCTTTAACGAATATTAAACTCCGTAAAAAGACCAATACGCAAACCAATTCTTATACTGGTGCGTCTGGTGAAGTAACTATTGATACAGACAAACAAGTCATTGTCGTACATGATGGTTCTACCGCTGGTGGTATTCCATTGGCACGTGAGTCTCAGGCTAACACAGCAATTTCGGATTTTAATCCTCTAGTATTTCTAACATCAGGAATGTAAAATGGCAACCTCATTAAAAGTTTTGGGACAAGTTAATCCCCCATCGGCAACAGATACAACATTGTACACAGTACCTTCTTCAACATCTGCCGTCATCAGCACAGTAAACATTTGTAATCAAGGTGCCAATGGTGCTAACTTTAGAATTGCTGTTAGACCTGCTGGTGAAACGTTGAATGTTAAACACTATATTGCCTATAACACAGAAGTAGCTTCAAACGATGCTATCAGTTTAACAATTGGTATGACATTGGCACAGACCGATGTTATCACAGTATATGCTAATACAGCATCAATAAGTTTTAATGCCTTTGGATCAGAAATTACATGAGTTTAAAATCACTAAAAAACCAGACACTCAGAAATAAATCAACAATCAATAGTGTTAACTTAACCGGTGGTGCTTCTACTGGTCCTGTTATCACATCGATTATTGTTACTGATTCTAATTACAACAACTTAGATGACACTGCACTACTACCGGCAGGTGGTTACGCAAAATTAATTGGTTCTGGTTTCGCAAGTGGTTGTTCTGCATACTTTAATGGTTCTTCTGTCACAACAACATTCGTTAGTGCAACAGAAGTTCGTGTTGTTATTCCAGCAACTACTGCTGGTACTTACAATGTGATGTTGTTTAACCCAAGTACGGCTGGTGCCATCTATTTGAACTTGGGTATTTCTTCTGCACCAACATTTACAACATCTGCTGGTTCTTTGGGTACATCATACGAAACAACGGCAGTCAGCACATCGATTGCCGCAACTGGTGATGCTCCAATTACCTATGCCTTGTATTCTGGTTCACTGCCAACGGGTGTCACACTGGCATCAAACGGAACACTCTCTGGAACATCTCCAGTAGAAGCATCAAGCACGACATACTCATTTGTTGTACAAGCGACCGATGCACAATTACAAGACACAACCCGTTCATTCAGTCTCACAATCAGTACTGACATTGTGACTTGGAGTACACCTGCGGCAGACTTTGCATATACATTGGCGGGTAATGAAGCAATGTCAAACGTATCATTGTCTGCGGCATCAGCAGCTGGTTATAACATCACATATGCAGCCAACACATTACCAACTGGTGTATCTCTATCTGGCAATACAATCTTTGGAACACCAACAGTTGAACAAACAGTTTATACTGCACTGACTGCTACTGCCGCAACAACTGGCCGAAGTGCTACACGTTATGTTTCGTGGTCTATTGCTTTGGGTGATGCGTATTGGAAATATAATACATTATTGATACCTGGTGCAAGTACAACATTTGTAGATGATGCTAGTACGAATAACTTTGCAGTAACTATTAATGGCGATACAAAGCCAAATAATTTTAATCCGTACACACCGGGTTATTATAGTAATTATTTTGATGGTACTGGGGATTATTTAAGTACAACTAGCAATGCGGCATTGAATGTCGGAGCTGGTGCATTTACGGTTGAAGCCTGGATATATCCAAATACACTTACAAATTACGGGCAAATAGTTGGTCAGAATGTTGCATCTAATGATTATTGGATGTTTACAATTCAAGCAAATGGTGTAATTCGTCAACAAAATTATTATAATATTCAAGTTTCAAGTGATACTGGAACTATTGTAACAGGAAAATGGCAACATGTTGTATTAGTTCGTGATGGCTCTAATAATTTGTCTATTTTTGTAAATGGTATAAGAGTTGCAAATACAACGGATAGTACAAATTGGGTAAATACTAGTGTTAATTATATAGGGGCCGCCGTCGGAGATTCTGGTTATTTTAACGGTTACATTTCAAATGTAAGATGTGTTAAAGGAACTGCTGTATATGATCCAACTTTAACAACATTAACCGTCCCCACAACCCCATTAACTGCTATAGCAAACACAAGTTTATTAACCTGCCAATCTAATAGATTTATAGATAACAGTACAAATAACTTTACATTAACAGTTAATGGCAATACAACAGTAAATTCATTTGATCCATTCATACCAAACAGTAGTTATAGTAGTTATGGTAGTGGTTACTTTGATGGTACTGGAGATTATTTATCCGTGCCGTATAATTCAGCTCTAAATTTAGGCAGCGATACTACATGGACTATGGAATATTGGGTATATTTCAATGCATCTTTAGGCACATACACACCTATATCCCATCAACAGGATCCGACAGTAAGATGGTGTGTTGAACATAATGCATCAACAACGTTGTTACTATTTGATAATTCAACAGGAACTACATTTACAAACCCATCTACTCTTGCACCTAACACGTGGTATCATATTGCATTTGTCAGAGACGGAACAACCGTAAGATTGTATATCAATGGTGCGGTGTCAGTTACCACGACAACTAGCAATTTAAGTAATATTACAAGTGGCCCGTTATCAATCGGGCGAAATGAATTTGGAGGGGCATATTTCTTTTATATGAATGGTTATATTGCTGATGTTCGTTTGGTAAAGGGCACATCAGTATATACATCAGCATTTGCTCCGCCAACCGCACCACTAACCGCTATCAGTGGTACAAGTTTATTAACATTACAAAACAATCAATCAGTAAACAATAATGTTTTCTTAGATAACAGTACAAACAACTTTTTAGTTACACGTGCTGGTAATGCTACTCAAGGTACATTTAGTCCTTATGGTGGTAACTGGTCTGCATCTTTAAATGGTACAACTGATTACTTATCTACTCCATATAATACTGCATTTGATTTTAATACTGGTAATTTTACCGTGGAGTGTTGGTTTAATCATACTGGTGCAAGTTTTGATAACTATCCAATGTTATTTGGTCTTGCAACAGGTGCATCTTCTGGACGTAGTTACTATTTTTACATAGATCCTTCAGGATTTTTAAACTTTGGTATGTACCCAGATGGAGTTAATGTGACTTTACTTACAGCAACTACTGCTTGTACACGTAATGTGTGGAATCATACTGCTCTAGTTAGAAGCAGTGGTACAACAAAAATTTATTTAAATGGCGTTGTTGTAGCTACTGCCGCTAATCAAAATTTTCAACCTTATTTAAATGCTGGTTCCTTTTTTAACATTGGCAGAGAAGCATCATTTAATGGTTCTTACTTTCCAGGGTATATTTCAAATTTTCGTATAGTAAAAGGCACAGCATTATATACAACTACATTTACACCAAGTACTACACCACTAACACCAACTGCTAACACACGTTTATTAACCTGCCAATCATCTCGTTTTATAGATAACAGTATAAACAACCTAACAATTACAAAAGCCGGTGACACAAGTGTACAACGATTTAGTCCATTCAATCCATCATCAGTAACCCCAACAAGTTATAGTGGTTATTTTGATGGTACAGGAGATTACTTAACTGTAACTAATAATGTAGCATTTACATTTACAAACGATTTCACTATTGAATGTTGGATATATAGCGGATCTAATGTGCCGTCTAATGATGCATACCCTACAATATTTTCCACTAGTGCATTTAATTCGACAGGTATAGGCCTAAAAATTCAATCGTCTGGTGGAGTTGGAACAACGGGTGTTGCTTGTGTTTGGAATAACGGAAGTCAAATATTAACTGGCACTACAGTCATTTCCAACAATAACTGGTACCACTTGTCAGTATCAAGGTCTGGTACATCAATGAAATTATTTGTTAATGGAGTCGCAGAAAACACCATAACAAATAACACAACTTTTACAGTATCAGCAGGATATCCACTAGTCGGAGGGGACACTACTATTGCTGGTTTTTTAACTGGTTATGTTTCTAATTTGCGTGTAGTTAAAGGTACTGCAGTCTACACAAGTAACTTTACTCCACCTACTAGTCCGTTAACTGCTATCGCAAATACAAGTTTATTAACCTGTCAATCAACTACATTTATTGATAATAGTACAAACAACTTTACCATATCTGCATTTGGTAATAGTCAACCAACACAACAAAACCCATTCGGATTTACTAGCGCAACAACTAATGGCTATACGGTAAGTACAATCGGCGGTAGTGGTTACTTTGATGGTACTGGAGATACATTAAATTTAGCATCATCAACTGCGTTACTTGGCGCAGGTAATTTCACTGTAGATTTTTGGGTTAACTTAGCCTCAGCACCAACAGGAGGTGCATACTATACTTGTTTTGCATATGGAGCATCAGGGTCAGTTTTAAGATGTTTTGTACTTGATAGTTCAGGTACAAAATTAGGAATTTGGGTAGGAGCTTCTAATGTTTTACTGATTGCAACCACCGCAATGATTGGTCAATGGGCGCATATAGCATTAACAAGAGTGGGTTCAACACTTACTGCATATATTAATGGTGTTAATGCCGGTACTGCATCAAATAGTACAAACTTTAATGCAGGACAACTCTATATTGCATCACAGGCTGCTGGTACTTATTTGCCTGGTTATATTAGTGATTTCCGTATAGTTGTAGGTACATCTGTATACACCAGTAACTTTGTACCACCCTCTGCTCCACTAACCGCAGTACAAAATACAGTATTACTAACTAATATGACCGGTGCTGGTATCTACGATGCCGCAATGATGAATGATATGGAAACTGTAGGTGGTGCTAAACTAAGTACAGCAGTAACTAAGTTTGGTGGAAGTAGTGTAGATTTAACTAGCGGTGCTACACTAACACTTAAACCTAACTTATATTTTGCAAATAATACTGATTTTACTATTGAGGGTTGGATCAACATAACTAGTTTTGGTACTAATAATATGTTAATGGGCTGGAACACTGCAAATTTTGATTATGTTCTTATTAGTTCAGCCGGCATTGGCCTAAATCAACAAAATACTTATACAGCAAACTGGTCTGTTAGTTTATCATCTGGCACTTGGTTTCACTTAGCAATCACACGAAGTAGTGGCGTTTGCAGATGTTTTGTTAATGGAATTAAACGAGGCTCTGATATTACTAATACAAATAATTTAGGAGGGAATGTAGCAACTCAAATTGGTAATTGGTATACAAGCCCTTCATATCCATTTAATGGTTATCTTGATGATTTCCGTATTACTATGGGTTATGCACGTTACACTTCCAACTTCACGCCGCCAACATCAGCTTTACAAATAAAATGACAACTAAAGTAAATACACCCAATTTAAATGCCACGTTCCTCGGAACACTGGTAAAAATTAATGACACTCAAACAGTCAATAACAAAACGTTTAACTCACCAACACTTGTAACTCCAGCACTAGGTACTCCAACATCTGGTGATTTCAGTGCAGGTACATTTACTTGGCCATTGTTTTACCAAGATATCAAAGCAAATGCGGCCTTTGATAAAGCAAACTCAACATTTGACCATGCGACTAGTTCATACAATGCAGCTAATACTGCAGACCAAAAGGCCGTGTCTGCTGGTTCTTATGCTAACTCAGCATATGCTTTAGCGAACACTGCAAGTCAAAGTGGATCATCTTCTGGTACATATGCCAACTCAGCCTATGCCGCAGCCAACACTGCTGACCAACGAGCTGTAACGAGTGGTGTATACGCTAATGCGGCTTTCTCTCAAGCGAATACGGCCACAACAAATGCGGCTACTGCTGACCAACATGCAATCACATCTGGTGATTACGCCAACTCAGCATACACTTCGGCCAATTCAGCATCTTCTTATGCTAATGGTGCTTTCTTGGCAGCCAATACTGCTGACCAACGAGCAGTAACATCTGGATCATATGCCAATGGTTCTTATCTCGTTGCTAATTCCGCATCAAGTTATGCCAACGGTGCATTTGCTGTTGCTAACACTGGTGCAACTAATGCACTATCTGCTGGTTCTTATGCCAATGGTGCATTTACGACTGCCAACACCAAGTTTAACTCCACTGGCGGTACAATCTCCGGTGATGTTGTTGTTACTGGTAACCTAACTGTATCTGGAAATGTAACATCCATATCAGCAACAAACTTAAGCATCGAAGATAATATGATTTATCTGAATGCAAACAATGATGTTTCTAATCCTGATATTGGTCTAGCTGGTAATTATAATGATGGAACATACCACCACACGGGTGTATTCCGTGACGCAACAGACGGCACATGGAAGTTTTATTATAACTACTCTCCAGAACCAGATGCATCACCATATATCGACACAGCACATGCCACATTCAGAATTGCTAATCTAACTGCAAATCTGATTACTGATGTAGTAACAATCCGTGGTTATGATCCGATCAATCATGCTAATGCTTCATATGCTCACGCTAATGCCGCATACACTGCAGCTAATAACTCGGTTGACACATGGGTTCGTGATGCCGCTAACTCAGCATCATCATATGCCAACTCCGCATACACTACATCAAACACGGCCGCAACAAATGCACTGTCTGCTGGTTCGTATGCTAATGGTGCTTTCTCGGCTGCTAATACTGCTGACCAAAAGGCAGTATCTGCTGGTTCTTATGCTAACTCAGCATATGCCGCTACTAATACTGCGGCAACTAGTGCATCCACTGCTGACCAGAGAGCAGTCACATCTGGTGCATATGCTAATGCAGCTTACACTCAAGCAAATACTGCCGTCACAAATGCTGCTTCTGCGTCATCATATGCAAACTCAGCATATACGACTGCAAATGCCGCAGTAACATTAACTGGCACACAAACATTAACAAATAAACTTTTATCTGATAGTACAACTTCATTCATTGATGAAGCAGATGCAAGTAAGAGGATGCAATTCGAGTTATCTTCTGTGTCTTCTGGTGCAACTAGAATTTTAACTGTACCAAATTATAATGGCCAAATTGTAACGTTAAACGGCACTGAAACATTGGGTTCTAAAACATTAACAACTCCAATTATTAATGGTCCTTTAGTTGCATCACCAAAAGAAAAATTTATCACCGGTAATGCTCCATCATCAACATTAAATTTATATATTGGTGATAATACGATTCATTATTACACAAGTAATGCCACAAATAATTTTACATTAAACATTGCAGCATATAATGATGTGTCTTTGAATACTTGGTTGGCGACTGGTTCTTCAGTTACTTTTGTGTTGATGGTAACAAATGGATCAACTGCCTATTATCCAAATGTATTTCAGATTGATGGTGTCACCTTGACACCTAAATATCCGAATGGTATTGCTATCACTGCAGGCAATGCAAGTGCTATTGATATGTACAACTTTACAATTTTTAAAACAGCTACGAGCACATACACAACAATTATGTCTCAAACTAAGTTAGCTTAAGGATTATATTATGCCGTTAAGAACGATGTTGACCAGTTTTGGTTTACATTATAGTGGACCAACCACACCATTAAACACTGTTGCGCCTGCAATTACAGGAACTGCAACTTCTGGATCCACATTAACTTGTAGTACTGGTACTTGGTTAGGTGTGCAACCAATAACTTTTGCATATCAATGGTATAGAGATTCTGTATTGATGGCTGGTGAAACTAACAACACCTATACAATAATTTCAACTGATATTGGTTTCTCTTTTGTTTGTACAGTTACTGCAACAAATTCTTTAGGTTCTACTAATGCAGATTCAAATTCAATTTTGATAAATGCAACTATTCCGGCCGGCACAATTATTATGTATGATGGTGCTGATCCTAGTATATCTGGATGGACATTATATTCAAACACAACTAATCGATACATCAGAGGCACAGGAACGCAAGGAAACATAAACACGACTTATGCTAACACAGGTAATGTTTCTGGCACAATTGCGTTTGGTCCAGGTGGCGGCCATGGATCTATTTCTGGCACATTTAAAACTTCTTGGATAGCTTATCCTGGTACTTTCGGTTCAAGTCAAGCATTAACATCGGGTACAGCTGGCGCTCATGTTCATACATCCACAATTTCAAATAAACCTGTTACTAATGCTCTACCTTGGACATCCGATTTTACTTTTTTAGTTGCTTCAACCGATCAAACAGTTTTTCCAGCAAACACAATACACATGAGGGCCACTGCAGTTTCTGGTTGGACTCAAAAACTTGCCACAAATCCAGGTTCACCAACA